>OLPN01000614.1_pt1 | contig 36020 bp, 32 predicted proteins | sample 1672601 | NCBI WGS metagenome assembly OLPN01 (sample SAMEA3136704, study PRJEB25190) | human gut metagenome | reverse complement strand
CCCGCTCGGCACCACGCTGCGTAATTTAACGATTGTTGTTCAGCTGGAATCCCTAGCGCGTGATGGTCGAGATTGGGGTCGTCCTAATTGACGAATCGTATAAAGCGGCGGCTAAAGGGAGTCCTTTAGCCGCCGCCGATGATCTTGCTTGTTTGGTCAATTTGCCGCTTATTGCGCGTTGTTTGCCACAAGTTGCTTGAGCGCATTCAGATCGTTATCGTCGGGATGGACTAGTGCTTTGTCGAAATTTTCGATCATTGCATCAATGTTGGGCATATGATCGGGCTGCTCTTTCATCTTCTCGTAGCGCTCCCGTACGGATTGGGGCATCTTGCCTTGGCACATGAATTCCCCGACAACGGTATTGCTTGCATCGAGGGATTCCTTGGTTTTATCCAGGATGCGCTTGAAATAGGCTTCGCTGCCTCCGAATCCTGCGGTTCCGAACAGGAATATTTTCTTGCTTCGTAGCGTTTTCAAGAGACTTAAGGCGTTGTCGTCGGCAATGCCTTTATTGGTCCAGAAACCTACGTAGACCATGTCCGACTCGGGTTCGTTTGCCGCACAATCGCCAAAATAGTCGCAGTACGCTGCGGGCAATGCTTTGCGGATAGCTTCTGCAAGCAGCTTGGTGTTTCCGGTGTTGCTGCTAAATAGAATCGAATAGCGTGATTGGGTCATGGTGTCCTGCTTTCTGCAGATGATGTTTAGCGAGCATTGTAATCCCGTGATTGTTCCGTCGAAGGCGCGACTACAGCATTTCTTATAACTCGGTATAAATTTGCCCAACCCGCCGTTTGTGGACTAAAACTGACATATGTCGAAAATAGGATTGACAGGTACGACTGCCTATCTAGACTAAATAGTGACATATGTCAGAAAAGGAAATGCTATGGCGGGACGAAAAGGAAGAACTCGGTTCGTGGGCATCGTGCCCGAATTCGTTGGATTCGTGCCTGACGGTATTCCCACAGGGGATACCGTGGAGCTTGCCTATGACGAACTTGAGGTAATACGACTTCTCGATTTAGAGAAAATGAGCCAGGAAGAAGCGGCGGCTCATATGGGCGTTTCACGGACCACGGTAACGGGTATATACGAACGGGCTCGTTCGAAAGTTGCTGACAGTTTGGTGAACGGTAAGCGGCTGTGCATCGAGGGCGGTAACGTTGCGTTTCCTCCATGTGGTAGCGCCGATTTTAAATTTGCAAGCAATCCCAAGAAGAAGGAGGCTCTTATGCGGGTTGCAGTAGCGTATGAAAATGGCGAAATATTTCAACATTTTGGAAGGACTCAGGCATTCAAACTGTATGACATTGACGACGGCCGGGTCGTGGCAATGCAGGTAGTCGATACTCAAGGTTCTGGCCATGGGGCTTTGGCGGGCTTCCTTAAGGGAAATGATGTCGATGTCCTTCTGTGCGGCGGTATTGGTGGCGGTGCCCAAAGTGCGCTTGCAGCTCAAGGCATCGAACTGTATGGTGGGCTGTCTGGATCGGCAGACGATGCCGTATCGTGCCTGCTGGCTGGTATTCTTGAAAAAAGCACCATGCCAGCTTGCGATCATCATGGGCATAGCCACGGGGAATGCCATCATGGCCACCAACATGCGCATGGGAAATGTCTGGGTCACGCACAGGTTCATGGTGAGTGCCAGGGGCATGGCCACGAACATGGTGCATGTTGCCATGGCGGCCACAGCAATTAATGCTCTTGCTCTAAGGAATGCGGGGCTGGCTGGCGGAAGCGTCGCCAGCCTTATTTGTTTTCAGCATGGATAAGCTGATCGTTCACCTGGTTGGGAAGTTGGTAAGCTTATGCGAGGAAGCAGAGTTCGGGTAGTGCAGGCCTGTGCATTTCGACGCAGCGAGGTTAAGCGATGTTGCGTTTGAACAGGGGTGCAATTGCGGATTTGCATGCCGAACTTGAAAAGGAGCCATACGGCGAAGGCGCTGCGATATATCGGATAAAGGCGAAAGACTATGGATGGGGACGGTCAAATGAATGCTGAACAGGGGCCAACTAGCATAAAAGTTAGGGGAGCTCGGGTTCATAACCTGAAAAATGTTGATGTCGATATTCCTTTGGGCGGCATCGTTGGCATTGCGGGTGTATCCGGATCGGGAAAGAGCTCGTTGGCGCTGGGGGTTCTGTACGCTGAAGGTTCACGGCGCTATCTCGAATCGCTTTCCACGTACACCAGAAGAAGGATGACGCAGGCAGCTCGAGCTGATGTTGATGAGGTTCTCTATGTGCCGGCGGCGTTGGCTTTGCATCAAAGGCCTTCAGTTCCCGGTATTCGTTCCACCTTCGGCACAGGAACGGAACTGCTTAACAGTTTGAGGCTGATGTTCTCGCGCCTTTCCAGCCATCGTTGTCCCAACGGTCACTATGTAGAGCCCAGTATTAATGTTGCGGCAATGGATGGTGAACTGGTTTGCCCGGAATGCGGCGAGCATTTTTTCGCGCCTGGGGCAGAGGACCTTGCCTTCAATTCCGCGGGAGCTTGCAAGCATTGTGGAGGAACGGGAATGGTTCGAACCGTTGATCGATCGACGCTTATCCCCGATAAGAGCAAAACCATAGACGAAGGTGCTGTTGCGCCTTGGAATTCCCTTATGTGGTCGCTGATGACTGATGTCTGTCGGGAAATGGGCGTACGTACCGATATTCCTTTTTGCGAGCTTTCCGATAGGGAAAAGGAAATCGTTTATGACGGCCCGATGGAAAAACGTCATATCTTTTACGTCCCGAAAAATAAAGACAGCGCTTCGGCCGGCGAGCTGAACATGACTTACTACAGCGCAACTGCAACAGTGCTCAACGCCCTCAATAAAGTCAAGGACGACAAGGGCATGAAGCGCGTTGAGAAGTTTCTGAAAGAAGAGATATGTCCAGAATGCCGCGGTACAAGGCTTTCCGAAGAAGCTCGAGCACCACGATTGATGGGCATATCGCTAGCGGATGCCTGTCAAATGACATTGAAGGATTCCATAGCGTGGGTCAAGCGCGTGCCCGATGCCCTACCGAACGAAATGCGCGCTATGGCTCAGAGTATCTGCGAGTCGTATGAGGAAGTTGCTGCTCGGCTAATGGAGTTAGGTCTTGGATACCTAACGCTCGATAGGGCTTCGTCCACGCTTTCTACAGGCGAGCGCCAGCGCATGCAGTTGGCACGAGCAGTGCGTAATCGTACAACAGGCGTGCTGTATGTTCTTGATGAGCCCTCTATCGGATTACATCCTGCGAATATTGTCGGATTGAACGGCGTAATGCACGATCTTGTGCGGGACGGAAACTCCGTTTTGCTCGTAGACCATGACACTCAGATTCTCAAGGAATCGGACTGGCTTATCGAAATGGGTCCGGGTGCAGGTGCTGAAGGCGGAACGGTTATTGCCCAAGGCACCGTGAGGGGTATCGAAGGCAACCCGAATTCTATGATAGGACCCTACCTATCTGGTGCGGCAGCGGTTGATGAATGCTTAAAACGGACTGCCGCCGATCCGGAAGACCTTATTCGCATGGAAACTGGTTCGATCCATACCGTAAAGCCGCTTTCGGTGCGCATACCCAAGCATCAGCTAACGGTAATTACGGGGGTTTCTGGCTCGGGTAAAACCACCATGGTGCTGGAGAGCCTTATTCCTGGCCTGGAGGCGCTTTGTTACGGTAAACCCATGCCAAGCCATGTTTCTTCCATCCAGGCGGAAGGCATCAATCATGTGAAGCTGATCGACGCAACGCCCATCGGCGCTAACGTGCGTTCAACCGTTGCCACCTATGCCAATGTGCATGATGCGTTGCGAAGGACGTATGCAAGAACGGCAGATGCTAAGGAGCTTGGCCTCAAAGCGGGCGATTTTTCCTACAACACAGGAAGCCTCAGGTGCCCCGTTTGCGATGGCACTGGAACCATATCGCTTGATGTTCAATTTCTTCCAGATGTTGATATTCCTTGTCCGGAATGTCGTGGGTCAAGATATCGAAAACAGGCAAATCAAGTTCGTTACAAAAACAAGCAGGGCGAGGAGCGTTCTTTGCCCGAGCTTATGAATATGGATGTAAACGAGGCGGTAGTCTTTTGCCAGAACCTCAATTCCGTACGGCCGAAACTTGAAACCCTTCAAGATTTGGGGCTGGGATATCTTACGCTTGGCGAAGAGACTCCCTCGCTATCTGGTGGTGAAGCGCAGCGGCTAAAACTGGCAAGTGAAATGGGCAGGGAACAGGCCGATTCGGTTTTCGTATTCGATGAGCCTACTATTGGCCTTCACCCCAGGGATGTCGAAACGTTGCTGCAGGTGTTTGATGCGTTGATTGCCAAGGGGGCAACGGTTGTCGTGATTGAGCATGATCTTGATGTCATCCGTTCCGCTGATTGCATTATTGACATGGGTCCTGGCGGCGGTGAAGAGGGTGGCAGAATTGTTGTCTGCGGAACACAAGAGGCTGTACGAAAGTGCCCTGAAAGCGTTACGGGGAAGTTCATTTAGATGGAATGATGGCGGGAATCGATAGCTGCTTCAAAAGTAGTTCTGGTCGGTTGAACAGATTTAAAACCATCAAGGCGTGCAACGAACGCGTTTGTTTGGCGGGTGCAAGTGCTGGTCTTGGCAGGTGAGATCGGTGAACATTTCAGAATGATGGCTCTGCTCTTTGGTCGTAAAGATTGAGCAGCGGTGTAGGAATTCTACGATCAAGCTTTTAAACGTAACAATTGGGTGATATTTTTTTTCCATTACTATCCTTTTGGAAGGGGGATGTGAGTGGTCGAAGAAAAACAGGAGAATCCGCTGCACGCAAAGGAAGAAGGGCGTGCAGAAGGTTCTTCGGAAGAAACCACTGGTAATGGCAGGTCGTTGGGCGTTTTCTCGTTCGAGGGCGATATTCCACTTACGCAGGCGGTTCCATTGGGCCTGCAGCATGTGCTGGCCATGTTTGTGGGCAACTTAACACCGCTGCTTATCGTGACGGGCGTTTGCGGTTTGGCCACCGCCGAATTCGCGGAAATTCAGTTGGCGCTGCTGCAGAACGCCATGCTGATTGCTGGCGTGGTAACGTTGGTTCAGTTGTTCGGCATCGGCCCTGTAGGCGGCAGAGTACCTATTATTATGGGCACGTCATCCGGCTTCATCGGCGTGTTCAATTCCGTTGCCGCATCTATGGGCGGTGGTCTTGTTGCATATGGCGCCATCATGGGTGCTTCGCTCATCGGCGGTTTGTTCGAAGCCGTTCTGGGCTTCTTTTTAAAGCCGCTTCGCAGATTCTTCCCGTCTATCGTCACGGGTACCGTAGTGCTTTCCATCGGCTTGAGCCTTATTAGTGTTGGCGTTAATGCTTTTGGCGGCGGTAACAGCGCGGTTGACTTTGGTTCTCTTGAAAACCTGTGTTTGGCGCTGGTTGTCTTGATCGTCATCCTGGCGGTTAAGCATGCCACCACGGGTTTTGTGAGCGCTTCTTCGATTTTGGCCGGCATTATTGTGGGTTATATCGTTGCGGGCATTATGGGCTTGGTTCTGCCAACTACGGGTGTTACCGCCGAAGGTGTTGAGTACACCAAAGCTTGGGTTCTGAATTGGGATAAAGTGGCTGAAGCGTCCTGGTTTGCCGTTCCGGCTTTGATGCCCGTTGCTCCTGTGTTTGATATGCGAGCTATTGCTCCTGTGCTGGTTATGTTCATTGTCACGGCTGTTGAAACGGTTGGCGACATCTCGGGTGTAACCCAGGGTGGCATGGATCGCGAAGCAACCGACAAGGAGCTTTCCGGTGGCGTTGTTTGCGACGGCATCGGCTCAACGTTCGCCGCTTTGTTCGGCGTTTTGCCCAATACGTCTTTCAGTCAGAACGTCGGCTTGGTTGCCATGACCAAGATGGTCAACCGCAAGGCTCTGGCATGCGGTGCCCTCTTCTTGATTCTGTGTGGCTTGTGCCCGAAGCTGGCGGCAGTGATTTCCATCATGCCTCAGTCGGTTCTTGGCGGCGCTGCTGTTATCATGTTCGCCTCTATTGTGGTAAGTGGTATTCAGCTTATAACGCGTGATCCGCTCACCTCTCGCAATCTAAGCATCGTTTCGGTTGCTCTTGGTTTGGGCTACGGCATTGGCGCTAATCCTGCCGTTCTGGCTGGTGCGCCTGAAATGGTAAGCCTTATCTTTGGTGGTTCCGGCATTGTTGCTGCAGCTGCGGTGGCCATCCTTTTGAATATCGTGCTCCCGAAGGATTCAGCTCTTCTTAAGAAAGATTCGGACAACTAGGTATTAGCTGCTCTGGTTTACTTTGCGCCCAGGTGGATAATTCATCCATCTGGGCTTTTTTTCGCGAAAAGCATGTTTAGTTTGGCGGAGAAGTTTCTACGCGGGTGTTTGTGGATGCCGTTCTGAGCGCGTGCCTGCTTGTTGCTAGGTGGGTGTTTCTTAGAGTGTGTGGCCCTCGGTTGAGACCTGTCTTTGGTCGTATCCAATTAGCGAGCACAACTAAGTAAGACGGGGTTATTGTCCTGGTGCAATTTTGCGCCCGTTAGAGGCCTAGGTGCTTCTGCAAAAGGATCAGATCTGCAGGCGTATCAACATCGAAGAGTTCCCATCTGCTTGAAACTTCGATGCATCTCACTAACTCCTTGTGCCGTTTGGCGACATAGCCGCCGCCTTTGCCGGATGGAAGCATTCGCAGTTCGTCGAATGTCCAGGAGGGGAATAGCACGGGGGCGCCTGGCGCGCCTTCGAAACTAGCGCGCCATATGTATTCAGGGGTGTTTTCTGCGGCGCATAAAAGGGCGGTAATAGAGCTTGGGCTGATAAGCGGTTGGTCTGCCTGGAAAAAGGCAACGGTGTCGCATTCGCCTATGGCGTCCATGCCCAAACGGACCGTATCATTCCGATGCGGCTTGTTGTTGAGGACCGCTTCAGCACCTAACACGTGGCACAGTCTGGCTACTTCATCGTGGCGGGTAACCACCATACGTTTTTCAAAGCGGCTTTCAGTTGCCTGAATTACGTATTGAATAAGCGGTATGCCGTTTAGCTTGGCCATGAGCTTATTGCCCCCAAATCGAGTGCCCATGCCCGATGCCATGATGATGCATCCGTGCTTCATTGTTGTTTGCTTGGCAAGGTATGGCATGGCGATAGTTCCCTTTGCGAATTCGGTGGTTGGATTTGCCCTCTAAGCGGATAGCTATCGGTTCAAAGTATAATAAGAATATCTATATAAAGTTCTAGTGATGGGGTGAGTATCATTATCACCTTTCAGAAATACGTACGTCCACAGAGCCTGGAAGAGGCCTGGGAATTGAACCAGAAAAAGCGCCATCGCATCGTTGCTGGCATGATGTGGTTGAAAATGGGCAAGCACTCCTTTGGTACTGCTATCGACTTGTGCGATTTGGGCTTGGACGAAATAGAGGAAACCGAAAACGAGTTCCGCATTGGCGCTATGGCTACTTTGCGGCAAATGGAAAAGCACCCTGGTCTAGCCGCTTATTCTTGCGGTGCGGTTGAAGCTGCGTTCAAGGATATTGTGGGCGTGCAGTTCCGCAATGGCGCCACATTGGGCGGAAGCTTATGGCGCCGCATGGGTTTTTCTGACATTGTTACTGTGTTTATGGCCATGGACAGCTACGTTGAGCTTTTCGAGGGCGGCATAGTCTCCTTGGAAGAATTCGTGGACATGAAGTACGACAAGGATCTTCTGGTGCGTCTCATTGTGAAAAAACAACCCGGTGCGTTTACCTATCAGGCGGTACGTAAACAGCGCACTGATTTGCCTTCGCTGAACTGCGCTGCATCAAAGTTGGGCGATGAATATCGCGTGGTAGTGGGGTCGCGTCCTGCGCGCGCCATGATTCTTCGCGACGATCAGGGCATCTTGGCTAACGGTATCACGGAAGAAAGCGCTGCCTCTTTTGCTGAGTATGCTGCGAACACCGTTCCTGTGTCGGGAAACATGTGGGGCAGCGCTGAGTATCGGAAGGCGTTGGTTCCAGTTCTTACGCGCCGTGCCCTTATGACTTTGGGGGATATGCTGTAATGGAAATCAAAATCAAACTGAATGGAAAGATGGTTTCCGACGATATCCCAGCCGATATGCTTCTGATCGATTTCGTCCGCGCTCATAACTGTTTCAGCGTTAAGCGTGGATGCGAAACGTCGAGCTGCGGTTTGTGCACGGTGCTGCTTGACGACCAGCCTGTTTTGTCTTGCTCAATGCTGGCCGCTCGTGCGGATGGCCATAGTGTGTATACCTTGGAGGGATTGCAGGAAGAGGCTTCTGAGTTTGTGGGTTACATTGCCGACCAAGGCGCCGAGCAGTGTGGCTTTTGCAACCCTGGCTTTGTGATGAACACCATTGCTTTGCTTCGCGAAAACCCCGATCCCACGGATGAGGAAATCCTGGCATACCTTAGCGGAAATCTGTGTCGTTGCTCGGGTTACGTGGGCCAGCAACGCGGTATTCGCAACTTCTTGAACAGCAGGAAATCGCAGGAGGCTGAACGTGAATAGACCCGAATACCAATCTGTGGGCAAGTCCGTTCGAAAAAAGGACTCGCTGCAGTTGTTGCTGGGCAAGCCTGTTTACACCGACGATATTGCCCCCGATGCGTTGGTGGTGAAATTGCTTCGAAGCCCTCACGCCAATGCCATTGTTGAAACCATCGATGTCTCAAAGGCCAAGAAGCTTCCTGGTGTTGTGGATGTGTATACGTGGGAAGATGTACCTAACGAGCGTTTTTCAAACGCGGGTCAAACGTACCCTGAAACCAGCCCGTATGACCGTTTGATTATCGACCGTCATGTGCGGTTTGTGGGTGACGTGGTTGCTATCGTTGCCGCCGAAACTGAAGAAGCCGCCGAAAAGGCCCTTGGGCGCATTAAGGTTACGTATAACGTGCTGGAACCGGTGTTGGATTTCCGCGCAGCCAAAGACAACCCAGTATTGGTGCACCCCGAAGACAACTGGCATATGCTGTGCGACCTGGGCGGAGACAATACTCGCAACTTGGTAGGCGGCACCGCCGATGGCGATGGCAACGTGGAAGCAGTGCTTGCAGATTGCGATATTGTGCTGGAGCGTACTTACCATACGAAAGCCTACAACCAGGCCATGATGGAAACGTTCCGTACCTTTACTCAGCTTGACCGCTATGGCCGCTTGCATGTTATTTCCTCTACACAGATCGTATTTCATGTACGTCGCATTTTGTCCAATGCATTGGGCATTCCGAAAAGCCGCATTCGCGTAGAAAAGCCGCGTATCGGTGGCGGCTTTGGCGCAAAGCAGACTGCGGTCTGTGAGGTGTATCCTGCGTTTGTCACCATGAAAACCGGACGCCCTGCAATGTGTATTTTTTCGCGCAAGGAAGCGCAGACCTGTGGCTCTCCGCGCCATGAAATGGAAATCTCCGTGCGTTTGGGCGCCAACAACGATGGGCGCATTCGCGCTTTGGCTGTTAACACGCTTTCTAATTCAGGTGCGTATGGCGAACATGGCTGGGCCACGGTTGGCTTAACCGGTCACAAATCCATTCCGCTGTATACGGGGTCGCTCGAAGCCTTCAAGTTCACCGCTGATGTGGTGTACACGAATATGCAGCCTTCTGGTGCATATCGTGGCTTTGGTGCGACGCAGGGTCAGTTCGCTGTTGAAACCACGGTGAACGAACTTGCTGAAAAGCTGGGCATAGACCCTATCGCCATTCGCGAGCAGAACATGGTGCGTGAGGGCATGGCCATGCCTGCTTACTATGGCGAGGTTACCAATTCTTGCGCGCTCGATCGCTGCATGGAGCGTTGCGCTGAATTGTTTGATTGGAAAGCAAAGTACCCAGTGCGTGAAATGGGTAATGGCAAAGTGCGCGCTGCTGGCGTAGGCATGTCCATGCAGGGTTCTGGCATTTCCGGCATCGATGTTGGTTCTGTTACCGTCAAGCTGAACGATGACGGTTCGTTCATGATGCTTATTGGTGCAGCCGATATGGGCACGGGCTGTGACACCATTCTTGCCCAGATGGTCGCTGAGCATATGGAGTGCTCCGTTGAAAATGTTTCCGTATTCGGTGCCGATACCGATGCTTCCCCGTACGATTCCGGTTCGTATGCTTCTTCTACCACCTACGTTACGGGTATGGCTGTTGAGAAGGCATGCACTCAGCTAAAGGAAAAGCTGTGCACGATTGCCGCCGACATTCTCGAATGCGAGCCCGAGGAGCTGCGGTTTGAAGGCGGGTGCGTATTGCAGGAAGGCACAGGCAAAAAGGTTTCCTTGCAAGAGATTGCCGTTAAGAGCCAGTGCAGCAACTGCGAGGCTCCCGAGGCTACCGCTATGCACTCTTCGCCCGTTTCCCCGCCACCTTTTATGGTTGGCATGGCAGAAATCGAGCTGGATCGCGAAACCGGCGTGGTAGAAGTGCTTAACTATGCCGCTGTGGTTGATTGCGGTATTCCCATCAACCCTGCCTTGGCGCGTGTCCAGGTTGAAGGTGGCATCGTTCAGGGTATCGGCCATACGCTTATGGAAGACGTAACCCGGACCGCAACAGGTAGAATTCGCGAATCGAGTTTGTTCACGTATCGTTTGCCTACCCGTTTGGATACGGGGCGCATCAACGTGGAATTTGAGAATTCGTATGAGCCTACCGGGCCGTTCGGCGCGAAATCCATCGGCGAAATCGTCATCAATACCCCCGCACCTGCGATCACTCAAGCGATTTATCGAGCAACAGGTGTTTGGCATCGCGAGTTACCGATTTTGCCGGAACATATCCTGCTTGCGAAACCGGAGGAATAACCATCCTTTGCGACTATTTGCATATCCAACCTGGCCTTACAGCCATAATTGGTGGCGGTGGTAAAACAACGCTTTTGCGCGTGCTTGCTAATGAGCTGTCTGCGCAAGCCTGCGTAATTGTTGCTACCAGCACAAAGATGATGACGCCGGAGTGGTGTCCGGCTCTGGTCGATCCTTCTCTCGGTGAAGTGCAAGAGGCTCTTTCAGGCAGCCCTGTGGTATGTGTTGGGTCAATCCAGGAGGAAACAGGCAAGATGGCTCAATCTTCCTTGGCTTTTCCCGAGCTGCTAAGCTTGGCCGACTATGTGCTGGTGGAAGCCGATGGCGCGAAAATGCTTCCCTTGAAGGCGCACGCTGAATATGAGCCGGTTATTCCCGAGTGCGCAAGCTCAGTGGTATGTGTGGCAGGTGTTGACGGTGTGGGTTTGCCTGTTTCGGAAATATGCCATCGCCCTGACCGCTATGCGGAACTGGCTGGTATTTCGGCAGAATGTCAGGTAACGCCTGAAGCGGTTGCAGCGGTTTTGAATGCCGAGAGCCTTCATGACATGCTGCTTATAAACAAGGTGGAAGATCCTGCCCAATGGCAGTTGGCCGAGCGTATTGCTTTGCGGTGTAAAACGCCTGTAGTTGCAGGAAGTCTTAAGAACGGTGAGTTCCGGTGCTTGCGATAATCCGTGGAGCTGGCGATATCGCTACCGCTATCGCCCTTCGGCTGTGGAGGTGCGGCATTTCGGTTGTTATGACCGAAATTGAGCAGCCGCTTACCGTACGTCGTACCGTTGCTTTTAGTGAAGCGGTGCGTTTGGGGCAAATGCAGGTGGAGGGTGTTTTGGCAATACGCGTCCGGGATGTCGTCCAGGCGAAGGAAGTTCTTGAACGAAAAAATGCCATTCCTGTTTTGATCGATCCTGATTGCCGCTGCATTGAGCTTATGCCTGATGTGGTTGTTGATGCCATTTTGGCAAAACGTAATTTAGGCACTTCCATGGACATGGCCTCCGTTGTAGTGGGCGTGGGCCCTGGCTTCACTGCAGGGAAAGACTGCCATGCGGTAGTGGAAACCATGCGCGGTCACACTCTCGGGCGAACGTATTACGAAGGTTCAGCGCTTCCGAATACTGCTGTGCCTGGTCTTGTGGGCGGCTTTGCGGGCGAACGCGTTTTGCGCGCCCCGGCGGATGGCTTGTTTCGCGGTGTTTGTGCGATTGGCGATCATGTTGAAGAGGGGCAAGTCGTTGCTTATGTGGGAGATGCTCCTGTGGTGGCTATGCTTACGGGTGTGCTTCGAGGATTGATAGCCGATGGCGTGTGTGTTTCTAAAGGCTTGAAGTGCGGTGATGTGGATCCCCGCGGTGACGCTTGCTATTGCCGGCTGGTTTCCGACAAAGGTTTGTCGGTAGCAGGTGGCGTATTGGAAGCTATTTTGTGTTTAAGCGGCATACTCGGCAATCGACAATAACGGCAAGGTAAATCATGCGCGATATCGTAGAACATATTGTAGAGGCTTTGGGTGCAGGGCATGACGTTGTATTGGTTACCGTAGTAGGGAGCAGGGGTTCCACGCCGCGTAATGCGGGGTCTCAGATGCTTGTTTCTAAAGCGGGGCTTGTTTGCGGCACTATTGGCGGTGGCGCCATTGAAGGCCATGCCATTGCCGAAGCGCGCACCATGGTTGGCAAGGACGTTTGTCGCGTGGAAGATCTTGCTCTTAGGCCCCAAGCCGAAAACAGCATAGGTATGGTTTGCGGTGGTGATGCCGTACTTCTGTATGTTCCTATATGTGCGGAAGATGACGCTTGGACCCAGGTGGCAAGCCAGTTGCTGAAGTGCTTCGAGCGGCGCACCCCTGCGTATCTTGCGCTGGAGTGCCGTGAGGGTGGCTTGCCGTTCAAAGGCACCGTTGCCTTGTTCGGCAGCCAAGGCGAACTTGTGGCGGGGGAGTGCAGCTTGTCGGGCAAGAAGCTTGTCGGCTTGAAGCAGAAGCGTGTTATCGATGGGTTTTTTGCAACGCCCGTTTCAATTCCCATGCGTGCCATTGTGTTTGGGGGAGGTCATGTGGGTCATGCCACCATTGCAGCCCTTGCACAGGTAGGCTTCGCTTGCACTCTTTTTGAGTGTCGCCCTGAGTTTGCCCAATCCGAAGATTTCCCTGACGCAGAACAGATTATCTTGGGTGATTACGAAGATATTGCTTCGTCTTTGTCATTCGATGAGCGCGATTACGTTTTCATTATGACGTATAGCCATACGTACGATTACGCCATCCTGGAGCAGGCGCTTCGCCAGCCTTTGGCATACGTAGGCTTCATGGGTTCGCGCCGAAAGATTGCCGTAGCGCGTCAGCGTTTGCTGGATGCAGGTGTGTCCGAGGAGCTACTGGACACGGTCCATATGCCCATTGGCTTGGATATTAAGGCGGAAACGCCTGAGGAAATCGCTGTTAGTGTTGCAGCGGAATGCATCTTGCATCGTGCGACTCATTAGGGAATGTAAGCCTAAGTGCCCTTTGTGGGAATTCCAGCGCCCCAGCGCGGTATTTGCCTTAGCTTAAGAAGCGGTTTTGCTGATTTCAGTGTTGGCGAGATCCTATGGTGCAGATAGCGAGTGGATCGCTTGTTCTTTGCGTGCATGAACTTGAAAGGCTCGGTCGAGAGGGCGTTGATTTTGACGAGGCGGTTGCCCGCGCCAATACCTTCCTTGAAAGAACCAAGATCCTTTTTGCGCTTTCCTCCTTCGACAACTTTATTAAAAATGGCCGCATGGGCAAAATGACCGGTTTCCTTGCAAGGGCATTAGGCATGTGGGGAATTGGCACTGCAAGCGAAGAGGGCACGATTGTCGTCGAGGGCAAAGCCCGAGGAACGAAAAAGACCGTTCGCGAACTTATTAACCGCATGAAGGAACGGGGATTTGCCGGTGGGCGAGTTGCCATTAGCCATTGCGATAATCTCTCCGCCGCGCAAACATTGAAGGAAAACATCTTGCGGCTGTGGGGTAATTCCGAGATTGAGATTATTCCTACCGGGGGCCTTTGCAGTTACTATGCCGAACGTGGCGGCCTCATCATTGGTTTCTAGGAAACGCATCGGGGAAATCTAGCTGTTTCAGTGTTGTTCTTTGCCCTGGGGCTTCAAACAGGGTTTCGGAAAAATAGTAAGGCTTTGCGCACGAAAAACGCCTTCCGTGCAAGCATCCTGGTTTCATGATTGGTGGATGCTAGAATAATCGAAACCTTGTCACGCGAAAGAGCGTAGCATCCTTTTATGAATGGCTGTGACGCTGAACAGGGACTACTGAGCTCAAACGAGTAGGTGAGGGATGATCGGTGATCATGGAACTTCCTAAAGCAAGTCGAACGGTAAAACGAACCATTGATCTTGTTCATCTTTTTGCTGCATCTGTTTGGCTCGGTGGGTTTGCCGTCCTATTTGTTCTGACCCTCAGCGACGGCGCGGCGCTAGGATTGGCAAGCCTTGACGCGCCTGTGGCCATTGATGCGTTTCGTTCGCAATTCATCGTGCCATGTATTCCGTTTCTTATGGCAACGGCAGTGCTATATGGTGTTCTGACTTCATGGGGCTTCGCCAAGCATAGTTGGCTGGTGGCGAAGTGGGTTCTAAGCATTGTTGTTATTGCTGGCTTTGCATTGCTGCCGTTTTCGACGGCAACGGTGGGCGCAATGCTCATGTGTGTTGTTGCGCTATTTGCCCTTTCGGTATTTAAGCCTGGCATGAAGAAGTCGAAGAAAGCTAAGGCGAAAAACTTGGATTAAGACTTTTGGCGGCATATTGCTTTGTGAAAGCTTAAGGAGAAACCGATGCTCGATACTAGTAAAACGGCTCCCTCTGTTGATGCTTGGCTGCGTCAAGCGAAGGCCGACCCTGCCGCCGCGGAATGTGGTATGTACTTAACGCATAACGGCGTAGTGCGTGCTACGCCGAAAGCGGAAGCGCGCGGTGTTGAAACCGATGGGGTGGCTCCTGGCCGAAAGGTGGGTGGCATGCTGTTCAGCTACGATGCCGTTAAGGTTCAGGCTGCTATCGAAAACACCCTCGCTATGCCTGGCATCGGCTATGTGCGCGTTTGGCTTGCAAATGGTGAACTTGCGGTAGGTGACGACATTATGTACATCCTAATTGGCGGCGATATTCGTCCACGCGTAGTTGATGCGCTGCAAGCCTTGGTGGGCGCCATTAAAAACGAATGTGTCACCGAAATCGAACGTGAAGCCTAGTCTTGCTGGTTTTGCATTTTGCAGCAACAGCAACTTGCAATGAAAAACAAATACAGCCTTTCGGTTCAGGGAGCGGGTTAATCAGCTTCCTTTTCTTTTGGGGTTTTGGTGCTTCGACTGGTCGAAATGACGCGTTCCCCTTTAGCGAATAGGGTAGAATGCCCTATTCGCGTATCGTGTTATTAACATTTCAAAGCTAACGCATTCGGCGTTTTAAAATGACTTCATTGGCAGGGCAAGCATCGCAGCTAAGTCGTTTGCTATAAGCAGAGCGATCACAATCATCGGGGATCGGAGATATCCATGCAGGTAACCGGAACTATCAAGTATGTAGGCGTAAACGATCACGATATCGATTTGTTTGAAGGGCAGTACGATGTTCGCGAAAACGGCATGGCGTACAACAGCTACGTTGTTATCGGCGAAAAGGTGGCGGTAGCTGACACGGTTGATGCTCGTTTCGTTGACGAATGGCTGGGTAACGTTGAAACTGCTCTTGATGGGCGCATGCCCGATTACCTTGTGGTGCATCATATGGAGCCCGACCATTCGGCGGGCATCGTTGCGTTCATGGACCGCTATCCTGACGCGCAGATTGTGGCTTCGAAGATGGCCTTCAAGATGATGGCTGCTTATTTCGGCACCGATTTCTCCGATCGCCAGATTGTGTGCAAGGAAGGCTTTGAGCTTGATCTTGGCGGTCGCACGCTTCGTTTTATCGGCGCTGCCAACGTGCATTGGCCCGAAGTCATGTTTTCCTACGATTCGCAAGACAAAGTGCTGTTTTCCGCGGATGCCTTTGGCAAGTTTGGAGCAAACGATATCGAAGATCCTGAAGGCTGGGCTTGCGAAGCACGCCGCTATTATTTTGGAATCGTGGGCAAGTTCGGCAAGAACGTACAGGCTGTTCTGCAGAAGGTTGCTGCGTTTGATGTCGAATGCATCTGTCCGCTTCATGGCCCTGTGCTCTCTGAAAATCTGGCGTATTACGTGGAAACGTACACCACATGGGCGCATTACGAGCCCGAAAACAGCGGCGTAGCCATTGCCTATGCCAGCGTATACGGCCACACCAAGCAGGCTGCAGAAGAGCTGGCACGTGCCCTTGAGGAAAGAGGACAAACCGTTTCGCTCTTTGATCTGGCGCGTGATGATATGGCCGAAGCAGTGGAGGATGCATTTCGCTACGATCGTCTGGTGCTTGCAAGCATCACGTATGCGGGGGATATCTTCCCGTTTATGACCACGTTCATCCATACGCTTGCCGAGCATGCGTATCAAAACCGCAAGGTGGCCTTCATCGAATCTGGCACCTGGGCTCCAGTAGCCGCCAAGGCAATGCGTGCGCAGATGGAACAGATGGCCGGTATCGAGTTTGCGGAAACGGTTGTTACCGTGCGTGGTTCAGTAGATGATGCTGCGCGTGCCCAGATTGCCGCTCTGGCTAATGAGCTCGCTAGTTAGCCTAATCGTTCCGATGCCCCGAAAATGCTTAAGCCTATCGATCATTTTCGAGATTTGATAAAGACCCAAGATGCTGTCCATTGCGCGGTACAGGCTAGGCTGAACCTATGTGTATTATTGCGATATTATTCGGATTGATCCAGGTAAACGGCATTTTTTCTATTGCCGATACATAGTTTCAGGTGTTCACGTTAAATGGGGCTGCCCCTGCTAGCGCCGCCACAGCGCGTACAAGCTTCCCAGTTCGCCGTGAAGCAGCTCAATGCGTACGTCGAAGGCGTCTTCGACCGCCGCTAGCACTTCGGCCTTTTGCGGCGCTCCTTGGGCTAGTAGCTTGCCATCACGCATGACGCATACCTCGTCGGAGTACCTGAGCGCCAAATCGATGTCATGGATCACCGCGACGACGGTTTTGCCATGTTCCTCTTTGAGCGAGCGCATCAGCTCCATTACCTCGTAGCACGCGGACACGTCGAGAAACGAGGTCGGCTCGTCGAAGAGCACAACGGGCGTGTCTTGCGCTAGGACCATGGCGATGAAGGCGCGTTGCCGCTGGCCGCCGGAAAGCTCGGCTACCGGGCGCTCGGCAAGGTCTGCCAGCCTGCACTCCTCAAGCGCCCGCTCCACTGCTTCGTAATCGGCAGCTTCCATCGTTGCGAGTATCCCGTGATGCGGGTACCTACCACAGGCTACCAATCGCCTCACGCTCATGGGCGGTGCGGCGTGCTCCTGCGTCAGCAAACTTAACAGACGCGCGCGCTCTTTGGAGGAGAGCGCGCTGACATCGCGCCCCATCACGCTGATGCTGCCTTTCCAGGGCTTGCAGATGCCGCTTGCAAGCTTAAGCAGCGATGACTTGCCGCAGCCGTTGGGGCCGATGATGCTCGTTACCTTGCCTTCAGCGAGCTCGAGGGTCAGCTCGCTGAACAAGGCATGCTCGCCGTAGCCAAAGGACACGTCGCTCAGCTGCACGCTAGCCATTGAGGCCTCCCTTCCCGCAGCGCAAGATAAGGTAGACGAAGAATGGCCCGCCTAGTAGCGACAAGACAATGCCGACGGGAATCTCATATGGGGAGAACAACGTGCGTGCGAGCAGATCGCACAGGCACACCAGCAGCCCGCCCAGCAGCGGCGCCATCGCAAGGACGCGGCGGTTGTCGTGGCCCACCAGCGTGCGGACCGCGTGCGGGACGATGAGCCCCACGAATCCGATGAGACCTGCAAAGCTCACTGCGCAACCCGCGAGCGCGGCGGCAGACACCAGCGCGACAAGGCGCGTGCGTCGGACGTTGAGGCCCAGGGAGTGTGCCTGATGCTCGCCCAGCGAGAGCAGGTTGAGCTGCGTGCCCTGCAACAGGCCGAGCACCAGCACCGCGCAGATTGCGCAGCTGGGGACGATGAGCTCGTCCAGTTTGACGCCGGACAGGCCGCCGATCAAGAATCCGGCGGCTCCCACGTAGGCGTCCGGATTCACGATGAGAATCGTGTTCATGCCCGCAGTGAAGATTGACGTGAACGCCATGCCGGCGAGCACGACGGTGAGGCGTGACGAGCCCCCAAGGCCCGCCACAGCAAAGATGAGCCCCGCCACGCATAGCGCGCCGAGGAAGGCCGCTACGGGAGCGAGCCCAAAGGCGTTGGGGAACGTGCACGCCGCCAGCAGCACGAAGAAACCCGAGCCCGCGTTCACACCGATTATGTTCGGGCTGGCGAGGGGGTTGTCGAGCGCAGCTTGGATGAGCGCACCTGCCTGCGCGAGCGCGGCGCCGGCAAGAAGCGCGGCGAGCACGCGCGGCAGGCGGATGTTCCAGATGACGTTTGCCGCTGTCTGATCAGCATCCGCGCCAAAGGCGAGCGCGAGCACGTCATCTATGCCAACGGAGGTCGAGCCGATAACGATGCCGAGCACCGCGGTGCATCCCAGCAGCACCGCTGCGGCGACCATTGCCACCACGAATCGTCTGTTTGCTTGCAAGGCATGCCTGCGCTCCCCGTGTAAGCTTGTTGTCTGTATTTCCTTCAAGATCAGGTGCTACTTCTGCTCGTGTTGGTCCTCGTAGAGGGCCTTGTACAGCTCCTCGTACGCGTCATCCCAGTTATTGTTGGGTTTGTAGAGGAACAGCTTGGGGTCGAGCGTGATGACGCGACCCTTCTTGACGGCGGTGAGCTCCTTCCAAGCCGGGTTAGCCGTGGTCTGGTCCTTAAGTGCCTTTTGCGCTGCCTCGTCGGAGTCGCCCATCGGCAGCAGGAAGATGAAATCGGGGTCGGCCTTGACCAGGGACTCCAGGCTGTAGTCGGACAGCAGGCTCTTGTCGGCGTCGGTGATGTTGCTCGCGCCCAGCTCGGCGAGCATGGTGCCGGTTTGGGTCGAGGAAGCCTGGACGCGCGTGCCGCCAGAGTACGTGGTCAGCACCGCGACGCTGCCGGCGCTCTTGCCCTCGGCCTTCTTCTTGATGGCGGCAATGTTCTCGGCGACGTTAGTGCCGTTTTCTTCGTATGCCTTGGTGTCACCAGTGATATCGCAGCAGGTCTTGAGCATGCGCAGGTAGTCGTCGAAGGTGGTCACGTTGAAGTACGCCACGGCGATGCCTGCCGCCTGCAGGGTGTCCTTGAGGTCGGTCTGTGCGACGCCGCCGCCGCGGCCGGAGTTTGCACCAGTTAGGATGACGAAGTCAGGATCGAGGGCGATGATGGACTCCGCGTTGAGAGAAGAGAAATCGCCGACCTTTTCCGCCTTGGATTCGATGTGGTAATCGGAAAATGCATCGCTGGACGCGCCGACGAGCGTGCCGCCGGCAAGCTCCCAGATGTTCGCAAAGCTTCCCATGCCCGCGACGACGCGGTCGTGGGAGCTTACGGTTACCTGGTTGCCCAGATCGTCCGTGAAGGTGTAGCCGGCCTCCTGGCTTGTCGCGCCCTGCTGCGCGCCGTCGTTACCGGAGCTATTGCCAGAGCATCCGACCATCGCGCTCCCACTTGTCGCCAGGACCAGTGCACACATCCATGCGCAGGTCTTTGTTGCGATTCTCTTCATGCGATTCTCCTTGTTTCGTTGGTGCGGCTGCCGATCGTGGCGCCGCTGGTTTTCGTTGGTTGATTGCTCGCCGGTCTCGTGTCGCTGTCGAGCAGCGGGCTCTTGTCGTCAGAGCTTAGGCGTCCATGCAGCCGAGCTTCTGCCCGTAGGCGCAGTAGTCGTCTTGTGCCATGTAGTCGCCGTCGTGGTAGTACGCCGCGCGCGCCCTGCAGCCGCCGCAATGCTTCTTGTGCTCGCACTCGCCGCAGTTGCCGCCGTAAGCCTGCGTGCGCAGACGCTCGAACACGGGGCTTGTTGCCCAGATCTCATCGAAGGGTTGTTGCCGCACATCGCCGGCGTCCTCGGTCATGTACGCGCATGGGCGCACGATGCCCTCGCTGCCGATAACGCAGTAGGTGAGGCCGGCCAGGCAGCCGCGTGTGTAGCGGGTTGGGATGCCGAGCTGGTCGGCAACGCGCGTAAACTGCGGCGCGCAGGTGGGTTTGACGTCGATGTCGACGTCTGCGGCCTTGCGCATGATGTCTTGGAGCAGCGCTTCGTTCTCGAGTACCTTGAGGCTCGTCTCCTCGATGTACTTGCCGCGTCCCACGGGGATGAGAAAGAAGATCGAGTGGTTGACCGCGCCGATGCTTTGCGCAAAGTCCGTGATGTCGCAGATCTCGTCGCGGTTCCAGTTGACCACGGTGGTGTGGATCTGGAAGTCGAGGCCCGCGCGCTTGCATGCCTCGATGCCCGCGAGGGTGTCTGCGTGGGCGCCCGCAACGCCGCGGAAGGCGTCGTGCTTTGCCGCATCGAGGCTGTCGATGCTGATGCCTATGGAGCACGCACCGGCCTCCTTGAGTTTGCGTGCGACCTCGTCGGTGATCAGCGTGCCGTTGCTGCCGAACACAGGGCGCAGACCCTGGGCCGCGGCGTGCGCCACGAGCTCGAAGATGTCATCGCGCATGAGCGGCTCACCGCCGCTGAAAATCATGATTTTGAAGCCGGCGCGCGCGATCTGCTCGATCATCGCCTTGCCCTCGACCGTTGTTAGCTCGCGGCTGTCGCAATCCGCTGCGTCCTGATAGCAGTGCTCGCACTTGAGGTTGCACTGGTTGGTCGTCATCCATGAAACGATCATCGTCTTTCCTCTCTCGAAACCGAGTGAGGATGTTAACGGGCGACGCTACGTCATGGTCAAGTGCTGCACGAGAAAAAGTTGGCGAGCGGCGCGGCATACCGATCAAGGCTGTGATCTGGTCGGGCGCCCTGTTTGGGGCCTGGTTTTTCATTGACAGAAATAACTTGTACTTCTGCAAGTATGAGTGGGTCGCGTGTCACGCCTGCTCGTGCAGCGCTTCGAGCGCGTCTTTGAGGAAGCTGAGCGTTCTGCGTTGGATGCCCGCGTAGAAGTCTCGACCGTACTTCTTGGGACCCTGTGTGCGTTGGTTGGCGAGGCGCTTGAGGCCGGTCAGGGCGCTGGGCATGCCGCCGAGGCGCTCGAAGCGCGCTGCCAGCTCGCGGCCGCGCTCGTCTCGGGGCTGCACGCCGTCGTGCATGGCCTCGATGGTATCGCCCATGAGCTCGTGCCAGCGGTCGATCACCTCGTGGGTGAGCTCTGGGACGCTGCTCTCGTCGCAGCCCTCCCCGTTGATTGCCATCCACAGCACGTCCTCACGGTTCTGCATATCGCTGATGGCTTGGGCGAAGTCGCTCCACCGCACGCTCTCGCTCGCAGCCAGGTGCTCTTTGAGGCTGCTGATGGTGTTGATGTTACGCAGGATCTCCATGCTCTCGCGTTCCAGTTCGCACATGCGATGGTCAAGCGCGCCGGAGAGCTTCTGGCAGTCGTCGATGCCCTCTGCTTCCTTGATCTGCGTGAGCGAGAAGCCGAGGAACTTGAGGGTGAGGATGCGATAGAGGCGCTCCTCGTCGTCAGTCGAATAGAGGCGCTGGTTTTGTTCGCTTTTGGAGCTGGGGTGCAGCAGGCCCTTTTGGTCGTAGTACTGGATGGTGCGCACGGTCACGCCCACGCGCCGGGCGAGTTCGCCAACTGTCATCAGACCATCTTTGTGTGCAGGCATGCCGTGCTCCTCTCGCACGCGGAATCGCAAAGTTGTTTAGCGATCTATTATCGCGCGCGACGTTACGTCACCGTCAAGTGCCCATGTGGGGATTGCCGCTGCTTCGCTGCAACCCGATGGTGCCGACTTAATTTGGCGTCTATGCGGGGCCTGGGGCTCGATGATACTGAAGCGAAGCTCGTTGTTCGCCGCACGGCATATAAGGCAGGACAGGGTCGTTCTGCTACGAGACCTTGCGGTTCAAAAGTCCCACAGTGCCCCCGTGTCTCAAAATAAAATTGCCTGAATAATCAATCATTCAGGCAATTGCTCAAAATGCCCAAATACGGCAAGATACGCGGCGCCATTCGGTGGTATTCGAGATTACCGAAACTGCGGAAACCGGTTTTCGCTTCTATGTATTCCCGTTATTTCGCTGGTGGCTTTGCTCTGCGGCGATGCCGAAACAGTATCAGGCGGTACTTGGCAGCACCAAAATGCGAGTTCAGAAACCAGTTCCCGCTACTCCCACTCAGTGACTAATCCAGTACGAATGCTTTCGATGTGTGTCGCACCATGCCATCGAAGGGCTGATTCGTGCGCAATTCAGGCGAATCAGGCTCCTGATTCGCGGTTTTGGGAATGACTCAATTGATTCGCGAAACCGCAGGTCGCTCCTTCAATCACTCCCAGGTTTCCGTAGGGATTCGTAGCGAGCGGCTTGGAGAGGGGTGATTCTGACGGGGTCTTGCGCGCGTAGGTTTCCTCAGACCGCAACGTCGCAAGGGGCTGGGTGCTCCTCCCAGGTAGTTGTCGACCGAGCATCTATTGATGCTTCCTTCGTAAACATAACTGTGTGCAATTGGTTCAAGCTGGGCGAACAGCAAAGCGGCGTCTCGGCACGATCGCAAAGTCCCGCATCCGCATCCCGCATGCGCGAAGAGGTGCTCGTGGTGAGCGGCGCGATTGCGGATCTTGTTGATTCCCGCTATCCGTCCATTGACGTCGTTTCGGTCTGCCCCCTTTGGCCATGCCTTATGGATGATCGGAATCCACAAATCGCGTTCATGGCTGCGGTCGCGTTCTCGCGAAGGCCGTTTCTCAGGTGGTCAATCGAGTTCCTGTTCAGTCGGTTGGCGTCGTTGACCTGTCCTCGCTTATTCGTCCTGAGGATCGGGCGCCTTACAGGAGAGGCGTCGTCGAACAGCCAGTGGTCGGACCTGCTCCAAGTGGAGGATATTGCCCTGTCGTACGCGTTCCTGAGGGCGACCTCGAAGAACGAGACGTCTTTCAAGACGGCCTGCGCAAGGCGGATGTTCCAGAGGTAGAGGTCGAGGGCGACGGCGTCATCGACCTCGCGTTACTTCGAGATATTTGCTATATCGCGGCTCAGAGAGCCACGATATGACGTGCGCCTGGTCTATCTTCGGAGCGTTCGGCATGAGAGACCTTTTCTCAGAAAATAAATGAGCCCCGGCGACTTGAATCAGCGGTCGTACCGGGGCTAACTACTCTGTAATTGCGCACATGAATTCTACTTGCAAAGCCTCAACCATCGACGTGGTGCCCAGAACTTCCAGCTATGGGTTAGGTCGAAGTCGCCGAAAATGACTGCATTACTGAAGAATACTAGCGAAACAGAAAGGCATAACGCTCAAAGCCTCGGTTATAGGCGAACCCTGTGAGACTCGTGTCAGGAAGATTATCCATCAAATCGTTCTGGCATCTGGGTCGAAAAGCGAGCAGATCCGCCGAGAGCGCGACCGAAAGTGAGGGTGCAAAGGGTGCAAGGATTTGCGCCTTTGTACCCTTTGCATCCGCTGGGAATTACGACAATTTTCTTGATGCGACCAAGGCCAAAACAAGCGTGATGCTTACTAATGCAGAGCCGATACCCATGCCTGTACCAGCACCAGAAGAATTGATGAACATTCCAGTGAAATTAAGCAATAAGAATAATCCCCAGATAATAGCAATGCCCACAATTGCGACAGCGGCACGAACTGGCATCTTGGCATTCTTTACCGCCATGTTAAAAACGCTAACGAGAATCGCCATGATTGGCGGGATTGAAAGGATTATCGCAAGAGGGATTCCATTGACCGATATATCGTGTGCACCCCTATGATTAAACAAGGCGCCTTGATCTATTGATATAGACCATAAAATGCCGAACACAGCAAGGATTATTGTGATTACAGACCAGCGGTTTACTTTCTTTCTTGCTGAGATGGCGCTATTGCTCCACCCGCATGCGGGGCAAGTTTTTGCTTTGTCGGAAATTTCGTTACCACATTCTGGACACTTCACTAAAGCCACGATAAACACCTTTCAACGTCAAATTGGAAGCTAGAGAGGATACTCGGCAACCCCTGGAAGGAGTATTCTTTCTAGCTCGCTGATTGCTATCTGCCTAAATGAATTTCAACCACGCAGCCAAGGTGCCCCAACTTGATGACGCTCTTGCTTATCAGTGAGCACTAAGCTAACGATGGCCAACAATCAATTATCGACAGTTATACCAGAATCATGAAATCATTTATTTACGGAGCGAAACGTCGGCAACCTTTTGCATCCTTTCACCCTCTGTCCGCCCGAGCATGTGACGCGCTGGGAGCATGCCACCCTAAGGAGGTGGCTATCCATGCCCGCGAAACTTAAGCTTACATACGCGCTCGTGGAGCAGATCGTTGAGCTATAGCGCGATGGACTGTGCGACGCGGACATCATCGCCGCGATCGGCGTGCACCAGGCGTCGTTCTGCCGCTGGCTGAAAGAGGGCAAGAGCGCCAAGACCGGGGTGAAGCGCGCTCAACGCCGACGAATACGAGGCTGGAAAGCCTCGCTGTAGCGGCTCCCCGTATTTCGCAACCAACGCAACCGAATCAGAGCGCCAGGCTAGGCGGTGAGCGCCGCTCGCACCTGCGTAAGCTGAGTTTTTACTCACTGTTGCACGCGGGGCATTTCCAGCATGTTCGGGGAGTAAATGATGCGGTGGCTTACACGGCGCCACACGGTGGTACGCTGCGGCATTCCCCTGATTACTCCTGTTTCCATTGAGACAACGAGATTCTTTACTCCCCATTAACCACCTGGTGAAACGCAGTACGGAGACCGCAAAAATGCCCATTGAGTTCGATTTGAGTTTCATGGGGCCCGAAACGGCACCGTTTGGTCCTCGGGGACAAAAACCGCGCGTCTACTCACTTGGGATAAGTCCGTACTCCCGTTCCCCCGAATACCGCCCCGTGCCTTGTTGTCTTGAAACACGGGGAGTAAATTGCGAAATCGCAGGTGAAGGGTGTAAAACGGCAAAGAAAAAGCCTCCGTTCCAACATGGAAACGGAGGCTCGATAATCGGTTTTACTCACCAATGTCGCTGGTGGCTTTGCCGTGACTCCCGTACGAAACGAAACTCAGCGGCACAATGCGGTATTCAGAAGTACAGGTAAGAGCCCTATCTGCCTGCTCCCACTCTACAGTGCCAACGGGCTTAGGCGTCAGGTCGCAGCAGACGCGGCAGATGTTAGGAACTTCGGCGGTAACGCGTGCAGTGATGCGCTTCAGCAGCGCCCAGTCAAGCTCGGGAACTTCAGCGTTCATAACATCAACGGTGTTGATGCAGCGAATGATGCAGGGCCAGTCGTATGCGCGTTTGCCATCACGAACGCCGGTTGCACGAAAGTCGGGCACTACGGCGAAGTACTGCCAGATGGTGAGTCCTGCCTTGTTGATTTCTTCGCGCACGGTAGCGTCGGCGTCGCGCAGGGCTTCCAAGCGGTCGCAGGTAATGGCGCCAAGACAGCGAACGCCAAGGCCAGGGCCGGGGAAGGGCTGACGCTCAACCATGTTTTCGGGCGCTTCTACGTCAACCAACTTGTCAAGGAAGCGGTCGGTTGCGTCTATGTACGCCAGGTTTGGCGTACGTTTGGCTCTTGAATACGTCAACAACCTGTTCGCTTTCGCCTTTGCGCATAAGGCCATGGTTTACATGTACGCAGATCAGCTGCTTGCCAATTGTCTTGATAAGCAGGGCGGTAACAACGGAGCTGCCAACACCGCCGGAAAGTGCCAGCAGACCTTTTTGCTGCCGATTTGCTCGCGAATTGCAGCAATCTGCTCTTCTATAAATACCTGGGCAAGTTCGGTGGTGGTTATGCGGACCATGTTGTCAGGACGCTTATTGGGATCCATGCAGAGCTCTTTTGAATTCGGTTGGAATACGTCGTAGTTAGCACGGCGCATATTTCATATCTGTTATTTATATCCAGTTGGGAACATTTTTCCCTGATTGGGTAATGCATTTGCTCCGAAATCGATTTGGACCTTCTGCGACTCTGCGGATGCGGATCACAATTAATAGTTTCGTCTACGCCTTATCCTACTATTTGCATACACAGCACTTCCCAGCGCCACAATGGCGGCTATAAGAAAGGTGTAACAAAAACCGACACTTGTTCCGTCTGCCGTGTTGGGGGAAGGCGAATTTGCGTCCTGCGCAGTTCCTGATTTGTCGTTAGGGTTGACCTGCGACTTATCGTTGCCATTTGCTCCGCCCTGATCGCTATTGTCTGGCGCGGACGGAGCGTCACTCTTCTCAACGAATTTCCAGGAACCGGTGAAGGTTACATTACCCTCTGAATCTGCCGTAGTCATATCGGCGATGGCTGAATCCCTGTCGTAGCCCATAAAAATCCAGGTGCCGTTGGCAACATCTACGGTTGTCTGGGATGGGGTAATAGCGTTTACTGCATCGTTATACACATAGTTTTTGTGTCTTTAGGAAGTACCGCTAAAACCTCGCTTGGCAGCTGTTTGTCGGAAGAAGTGCTGCTGAACGTGTACTTAGCGCTGAAGTTCTTGAAGACTTTTTTGAATTGAGCCTTGTAAACGGCGTCACCCGTGACATTTTCGATCGTGGTGTGCCATGAATCGAACACGTAGTCGTACTTGTCGTCGGACGGTTTCGTAGGAGTGGGTACCGTAATTTGATCTGTGTTCGTGCCGATTTCGTACCAGTCTTCGCTATAGATAGTGGAGCCGTCTTCATTCGCGAAAGTGATTTTCGCCAAAGACGGTTTTGCGGCGGCAACCAGGCAAACCTTGCCATCGGAGCCGATGCTGGCATAGTCGGCGTACTCGTTGCGCTGCTCTTTTGCCTGCGTTGTATAGCGGGCATCTTCGTTGTCAAGATACCAGCCGTCAATCTTTTTGTTGGTCACGTCATCGGGTTTGCCCAGGTAAAGCTCGTCCATGTCTTTTGCGGCTGACAATTTTGCAACAGAGCCGTTCAAGTAGACGTCGGAAGCCGCCTTGTCTGCGCTGTTGTTACACAGTTTGGTGTTGGCGATGGTGGTGCCCGCACTTTCGCCGGAATTCGATTCCGCCGCAAAGCCTCCGCCGTAATTTGACGCCTTATTGCCGGTGATAGTGCATCCGTCGATGGTCAAGCTGGTGAAGTTACCATTCGATGCAACGCCGCCGCCTATAGCGGCGCTGTTCTTTGTTATCGTGCAATTGCGAATTTCAGCTGCGGCAGGTGATTTCATCATCACCGCAAGCACGCCGGCGCCGTAGCCTTCCTCCTGGTTCGTTGTGTTATTGGTTATGGTAGTGTTTTCAAGGAATAAGCCTGGTTTTTCGGCAGCACCTATGTTCGGGGTGTCGGCGCACAGGCCGTATGCTGCGGCGTAGAAATACGCGGAAGAAAGAACGCCTGCGCCATCGTTTGCTTCGTTTCCGCTGATGGTGCCACCAAGGATTTGCGCGGAGCTTTGAAGGTTGCCCCATCCGCCATTGATGATTTCATCAATTGACGCAACAACGGCAACGCCGCCTCCCATTTCGTTGGCTTTGTTGTTCGAAATGGTTCCGCCTGTCATGACGAACGAAGATCCGCCGGAAACGTACACGCCGCCGCCGGCAGACGTGATAATGCGGGAGTCCATGCCGTAATCCGAGGCTTTGAAGGAAGAAGTAGCGAAGCAGTTCTTTATTTCGCCGCCGTCCATGGTGAACGCGCCGCCGTAAATCACCGCAACGCCACCGCCATAGCAGATGGAACCGCCGGTAATGCCGCAGTTATCAATAGTGCCGCCGTACATATGGAAGGTGCCGCCCTGTACGGTTACGCCGCCGCCAAAGTAGTTATCGCCTTTACGGTCGGCAATGGTAACGCCGGGGTGCATATTGCACGTGCCTTGGATATGCAACAGACCAGGTACGTCGTTGCTCTGTTCGTTTCCGCCGCTGATTTTCAGGGCGTCGCTGCCGTCGGCCGCGCCCAAGTTCAGTTGGGCTCCTGACTGTACGGAAATCGAGCTGTACTGACCAAGCGTCATGGTGTGTCCGTTGCCAACAATGCTTACAGGCTGCGAAGAGGAGAATGAGGCTCCTCCCGTTTGAATGTCGTCGGTGAGTTCAATAATGTACTCGCCACTGGTAGCAGCGTTTACAGTAGCTACCGCATTATCGAATTCGCTGCTGTTGCCTGCTTCGATAGTGGTTGGCGTTGCTGCGAATGCCGATATCGGCATTACCAATGTGTAGAGTGTCAATGCTGCAACAAAGGTCAGTGCCATGCGTATTTTGCTCACGGCATCTCGCTTTCATAGTTCTTAGAATCTGGACGAGAGCGTGTTTGCGCTTGTTCGGATTTGGTAAAAGGGTACGAATTAACAACTTGTTAATATAGAGCAAATCCAAGCAAAATATGTCGTATTAAACCATTGCTATTGTGTATGGTTCTCTTTCCGCCCTTTTTATTTTGACAACCTGGTCTTTTGGGTTGCACGTGTGGCATAAGGAGATTTAGAGGCTGATATAAAGTGACAGCTATCGCACGTATGCGTGCAAAGTGTGATGCTGTAGTAAGCAGATAAGCGCCTCTGAGCCTCAATACGCTGAAATACCAAAGTTGAACTGAGGGTGTTAAGAGGTACGAAAGGTGAGTTGAAATGAGGTTTTCAAATGCGCGTATTGATGCGTTCATTGAAGAAGACGTGCCCTATATCGATCTGACGTGTGAGGTGCTCGGTGTCCACAATCAGCCTGGCGAAATGGAGTATTTTACGCGAGAGAGCTGTGTGCTTGCCGGCACCGATATCGCTCGACGCATTATGCGAAATCTCGGTTGTGAGGTTCTGGCATCCAGCAAAGACGGGCAATTGGTCTCAGCGGGTCAGACCTTCTTTACGGTGCGGGGAGCAGCGGCGGATTTGCATGCTGCATGGAAAGTGTGCCTTAACGTGTTCGATCATTTGTCGGCTGTTGCTACGAAAACACGCAGTATGGTCGATGCGGTTCATGCGGTAAACCCTGAATGCGAAGTTCTGACCACGCGTAAAAGCATGCCTGGCGCAAAGGACCTTCTTACTTGTGCGGTAATGGCGGGCGGTGCGTTTCCTCACCGCCTTGGGCTGTCGGAAACCGTGTTGGTATTCGAGCAGCACCTTGCGTTTTTTGGTGGGTTCAACCGTTTTGTCGAAGAAATGCCTCGCATTAAGGCACGGTGTGTGGAAAAGAAGCTGTTTGTAGAGGCGGATGCAAAACGCGCCATAGCACTTGCGAGGGCAAGCGCAGGCGGGCACGGGGTTGATGGAATCCAGCTTGATAAAGTTCCAGTTTCCGAATTGGCTGAGTTGGTTCGTCGGATACGCGATATCGATCCCCGAATCACGATTATCGCCGCTGGTGGCATCAATCCTCAAAATGCAGGCGCCTATGCTGCATGCGGCGTTGACGGCTTGGCTACCACGGCGCCGTTTACGGCTAAGCCCGTGGATATGAGCGTTCGCATGAGGTCATTGGAGTAAACATCCGTAAAGATGTTTCCATCATAATTTGCGGCTGTGAGCAGGTGTCTATGGGTCGCCTTTTCGGTGCTTCAAGCACGAAAGCCGTTCACCGAGAGAACCGAACAGAGGACATCTGGAATCATGCGTTCTGCGAAATAGCGCCTGATGTTTAGGCAGGATTGACCCTAAGTTAACTTGGATTTTCACCGTAAACTTTCGAGTCAATTGTTATCAGTGGAGTTTTATGGCGGTGCGGTACGACCTTGACAATAGGGGAGGTCTTTCCAAATATCAGTATCTCCACGTTGCATTCGCAGCGATATTCGCAATGGCGTTCTTGAGGCTGGAAGCCGTCTTCCCGCCAAGCGCTCTCTTGCCTCTGAACTTTCAGTGAGCGTGAGCACGGTCGAACATGCCTATTCCTTGCTGGTAGACGTGCATACCGTTTGGGAAGGGGCAATTGGCGATCGCAGCGATATGATTCTTGGCCACGAAGCGGTAGGCGTTGTTGAAGAAGTTGGCGAGTTGGTCCGCGATTTCAGGCCAGGCGACAAGGTCGTAGTTTCGGCTATTACGCCTGATTGGTCTTCGCTCGAAGCTCAGGCAGGCTTTCCCATGCATTCCACTGGCATGCTTGCAGGGTGGACGTTCTCCAACTTCAAAGATGGTGTATTTGGTGAGCTCTTCCATGTGAATGACGCGGATGGCAATTTGGCTCTTCTTCCTGAGGGGATGGACCTAGGTGCTGCCACTATGGTGAGCGACATGGTGCCGATGGGGTTTCACGGGGCCGAACTCGCCGATATCCAGTTCGGTGATGATGTTGCGGTAATTGGTATTGGCCCGGTTGGGTTGATGGGTGAAGCTGGTTGGTGCGCCCGATCCATGCAACTTCGGCTTTGAGATTCCGACTATGTAGGTAGCGAAGTTTAAGCCGTTAATTTGGAAATACCGACCATGTGTCCTGCTTGCTGCATGAGCGATTGGAACCTCTATGAGAAAATGGCCGCGCGCATTCTTTTGCGAGCATGCCGATCCCGAAAGGACACTACCATGCGTTTTGCGAAGAAGATTCTATTTATTATTGCAGGCAGTGTGTGCCTTGCGCTTGGCTTCATTGGAATGTTTGTACCGGTTCTGCCAACAACGCCGCTTGTGCTGCTTGCAGCGTTTCTGTTTTCACGTAGCTCGGAGCGCCTTAGTTCCTGGATTGCTCAAACTCCAATTTGCCGAGCATACGTTGAGCCCTTCAAGCAAAGCGGTGGTATTTCTCTGCCTAGGAAGATGAGGATCCTGGCCATCTCCTATTCGGTGATGGGACTTAGCGCATTTCTGGTTCAAAAACCCGTTGTGTGGATAGTGCTAGCTGCTGTTGCGATTTTCCTGGCGGTTTTAATGCTGGCTATTATTCCCACCATTCCTAAGGAAAGGGAACTTGACCATGGTGACGGCCTCGAGCTTGATGCTGTTGCCAGAATACGTGAGCACGACTAGTGCTTTTATCCCAGCGCAACGTCGAGGACCATCATCAAGCTGAACCCGATGGCAAAGAACACGGTGCCAAGGTTGGAATGCTTGCCTTGAGATAGTTCCGGCATTAGTTCTTCGACCACCACATACAGCATGGCTCCTGCTGCAAAACTCAAAAGATAAGGCAGTGCCGTAATGATGAGCTGCGAGGCAATGATCGTCAGCACTGCACCAATGGGCTCTACGATGCCGGAAACAACGCCACCCGCGAATGCCTTTCTTCTGCTCATCCCTTCCGCTCGAAGCGGCATCGAGATGATTGCGCCTTCTGGGAAATTCTGAATAGCGATGCCGATCGACAGCGCCAATGCGCTTGCTGCGGTGATCTGCGCATTTCCAGCAAGAAAGCCTGCGTACATAACGCCAACCGCCATACCCTCCGGGATGTTGTGCAGAGTCACCGCCAACACCATCATCGTGGTGCGGCTGAGTTTGCTTTTTGGGCCTTCTGATTGCTCGCTGCCTACATGCAGATGGGGGATCAAGTGGTCTAGAGCAAGCAAGAACAGCACGCCGAACCAGAATCCCGCAAAAGCGGGAACGAACGAAAGCGCTCCCATCGAGGCCGATTGCTCTATAGCAGGAATGAGCAGGCTCCAAACCGACGCAGCGACCATTACCCCTGCGGCAAATCCCGCTAGGCAACGTTGCGTCAGGTTTCCCAGATTATTTTTCATAAAAAGCACGCAGGTGGCGCCCATCGTCGTGCCTAAAAAGGGAATCAGGATTCCAAGGATGGTTTCTATTGGTTTCTCCTTCTTTCGATTATTTTTTGCCCTTTGAGGCACGCCCCTGTTTTACGCAAAGGGATCAACTAATCAGCGATGGGCGTCTTCGCGTTTAGCAATCAGATTGGCAGCCCCTTAAGAGAACTTTTCGAGGGGCTGCCAAATACAATCCACGTTTAACCAGCTGCGAAAATCTGCTTACTCTTGCACTTTCAGCGCTTCGGACAGGCTTACCTGTCTGATCGAGCGTGTATGCATGAGCGCCACAAGGAGATAGGTTGCAAATCCGATGCCTACGCATGCAGCCATGCACCACCAGGGCACGTAGATCTCGATGTTGCCGTTGTAAGCGAGCAACATTGAGCGGAAGATTGCGGTAAGCGAGCCAATGATGAGAGGCTGGCACAGCACAAGCGATGCGACCACGCACAGCGTGACCGAGCGGATGTAAAGATGTGTGACCTCTTTATCGCGGTAGCCGAATACCTTCATATAACTGATGGAGCGTGCGCTGCGATCGATGACGGCTTTGGTGAGCAGGTACATGAACAGCAAGAAGATGAATACGGCCAAGCCCACCATCATGTCGATCATGGAGTCCATCATGGCTACGAATTGTTCGCCTACCGCGCGCATGTCATCGTGGGTGGTGTCGCTTGCGTAATAGCGAGAATCCAGGGAGAGCGCTTCGTTGCTAACGTATCCGTTGAAATATGACTTATCGTGATCGAACATTGCATTGAAGTCGTCGATGCTCATATACACGTTCATGTCCGAGTTCGAGCCCCAGGTGTCTTCCTGGCCCGAGAAGGTAAGGCTGTGGGTTTTATCTTCGTACTTGTCGTAGAGGTTTACCTGTTGGTTTTCATTCCAGCCGAACTTGTCTGCAAGACCCGCACCGAATACGACTTTGCCATCGCCTATATTGAGATCCTTCCAGTAACGGGAATTTGGTTGGATGCCGTAGACGGCAACGGTTTCGGTACCGTTGTTGTTTCCTCGGTCGTATTCAAGCTGGTAGACGGCGAACTTTTCTGCTTGGTTAATGACATCAGCGCCGTTGTCGGTGGTGTTTACGGGATGAATATCGTCATCGTCTGTATCGACATCGGCGGCTTTTTCCATTAGGTCGATAGCGTCGTCGCGGTTGCATCCAAGAGCGTCGGCAATGTCATCGATAGATGCATAGAAGGCGTCCTTTTTGCGTTGTGCTTTAGAAAGGGCGTTAGTTGCTGCCTGGGTAGTTTCGACAGAAGGCGACGCCATTGCTTCATGGTATGCATCCTGTGCGGCATCTGCTGCTTCTTCCAGTTCGTCTTGCGCGTCTTCTGCGGCGGTAAGCAGCGTACCGTTGATGGACTGTAGGCGTTCGAGTGCGGTCCACGCTTCGCGTTCTTCGGGTGTTCCTTCGAGTTCGAGTGGCGCCTTAAGAGTGTAGGTATGTTCGGCTACGAGGCTTGTTTCCAAGTTGTCGGCGTAGTGTGTCATGGTGGGCAGGATAGCCAAACCAAAGAGCAAAAGCAGGCTGGCGAAAGCAATTCCTACGAAGAGTGTGGCGAAGTTGCCAAGGTTTCGCAGGAAAATACGAAGGCGGAAGCGCGCTACGAAGCTCAGACGTTCGGGTAAGCGCACGCCGCGCTTGGTACCCGATTTCCCAGCAGCTTCGTGACGCAGGAACTGCAGTGGCGTTTTTCCCATTTTGCGCAGAAGGCCCACGAGCGTAATGATGATAAGTGCGGCAGCGGGCACCACAGCGCACTTGAGGAAAATACCCCAGTCCCAGAACACCTGGAACGGAGGCAGGCTGTAGGAGCCGTAGTAAAGTTGGCGCATGGGCTCGGTAAAGAATGCCACTCCGAGCGCGGTACCTAGACCAGCTGCTAGGATGCCTACAATTGCCGGCAGCGCTAGATAGTGCAGGACAATCTCGCTTCGGCGATATCCACTTGCCAGAAGGGTGCCGATGATGGCGCTTTCCTGTTCGATGGTGGCGTTGGTAAGCACCACGAATACGAATGCCATGATAACGATGATGATGTAGAGCAGGGTGGTCCACATGGCCGAATCGCCTTCAACATCGTCTGCGGCGTAGCCAATTCCTTGGTTGGCGCTTGCATCGGTGAGGTCGTCGATATTTGCATCGGCATTCGCCATTGCCTCTGCCATATCTTTTTCGGCATCGGTGCGGTCTGCAACGGAAAGGTTGCGGTTGGCGAAGGTAAACGAGTAGGTGTATGTGGGTGCGCCGCCAGCATCTTTAAGCGCTTCAAGGCCCGCGGGGGAAACTTCGGCAACGCCATAGGTGATGGTGTTCACGGTGAAGTCGGAGTTATTGAGGAAAAGCGCTTGGCTGTCCGGTTGGGTCATGATGCCGCAGACGGTGTAGGCGCTGCCTTCAAGATCGACGGTATCGCCCACATGGATATCGTTGTTTTTTGCAAACACGCGGTCGATGGCAACTTCATTTTCGGTTGCAGGTTCTGAACCCTCGCAGTAGGCTGCGATGTCTACTTGGGTGCGATGCTTGTAAGTACGCAGTGTGCGTTTGGTCCCATCGTCATTGGGGAGTGTGATGGCGGCATCGATGGAATAGTTATCGAAGAGCGTAACGCCGCCCACGTCTTTGGCTGCATCGCGTGCGGCTTGAAGCTGGTTGTCGGTGGCTTCGAACGAAGTGACTAAACGGCCGTCTTCGATGGTGTATTCGTCGTGCATGCCATCGATGATCTGGCTGATCGAATGCGCGGCAAGTAGAAAGCCTGAGGTCAGAGCAATGGCTCCGCACATAAGCAGAAAGATGCCAAGGTATTTGCCGATGTTGTTCTTGAGTTCGCGGGGGAGTCGTTTGGCAAGTGGTGTCATCGTTTGCCTACCATTCAAGCTCGCAAGCGGGCACAGGCGCTCCATTTGCTGCGTCTTCCGCCAGGCGTCCGTCGCGCAAACGAAGCACGCGGTTTGCCATGCGTGCTATGGCGGCGTTGTGTGTGACGATAACGATCGTGCAGCCATACGTGCGGTTCACGCTTTCCATAAGCTCAAGAACCTCTTTCGAGGTTTTGTAGTCGAGGGCGCCTGTGGGCTCGTCGCACAAGATAAGGTCAGGGTTCTTTACCAGCGCGCGTCCGATTGCGCAACGCTGCTGCTGGCCACCTGAAACCTGGCGGGGAAATTTGTTGCGGTGTTCCCATAGGCCAAGCGAATGTAACAGTTCGTCTATAGGGAGGGGTTTCTTGGAAAGGTGTGCTGTGACCTCGATGTTTTCGCGAATGGTAAGGTCGGGGACCAGGTTGTAGAACTGGAAAACGAAGCCAAGTTCACGGCGGCGGTATTCGCCCAAGGTTTTTGCGGAAAGCGCGGTGATCTCGCATTCTCCGACGTGGATCGTGCCGCCGTCGGCCCCTTCGAGTCCGCCGATGAGGTTCAGGAAGGTGGATTTTCCTGAACCAGAGGGGCCAAGCATAACGCAAATTTCGCCTTTGTTTATGGTTGTGGTAATTCCATCAAGCACTTGGACGCACGCTTCGCCATTGCCGTAATGCTTCATGAGTCCGTTGACCACCAGGTAGGGGGTGTTGCCTTTCATAAGCGCTCCAATCTGTGCGGAAGGCCAACGGAGCGATCGGTGTGAGAGCAGAGTTAGCCGTGGTTAAGTTAGGTTAAGCTAACTTTAGCACAGATGCATAGTGCATACCGAAAGAGAACGATTGGGGAGATTGGGCAATTACCAAGGTTTGGACTTGTTTCTTTTTGCTGTTGAATGAAACAAGGCGCCCGCCGAATGGCGAGCGCCTTGTTTTTGCAAACAAATAAGCTGGTAAAAGCTACTTTTTGATAGACTTGAATGCTTCGGTCTGAGCCTTGATGCCGCGCTCGGCTGCCAGGCGCTCGATGGAAGTTGCGCCGAAGAAGCCATCGATACCAGGAACGTTTTCGATGATGTAAGCCGCATCCTTGGGCTCGGAGATGGGGCCGCCATGGCAGATAACGAGTGCATCGGGGTTGATATCCTTTACAACCTTTACGATGCCTTCGATGATCTTTGCGCAATCCTCGAGAGTGCGTGCGGTTTCTGCGCCGATGGTGCCACCGGTGGTAAGGCCCATGTGGGCAACGATGATGTCTGCGCCGGCCTTGGTCATTGCTGCTGCCTGCTCTTCATCGAAGACATACGGGCAGGTAAGCATATCGAGCTTGTGAGCCTCGGCAATCATATCTACCTCAAGGCCGTAGCCCATGCCGGTTTCTTCGAGGTTCTTGCGGAATGTGCCGTCGATAAGGCCTACAGTGGGGAAGTTCTGAACGCCGTTGAAGCCCTGCTCCTTAAGCTCGGCAAGGTACTTCTTCATTACGCGGAAGGGGTCGGTGCCACATACGCCAGCGAGCACGGGGGGGTCCTTCACAACA
>OLPN01000606.1_pt1 | contig 36564 bp, 38 predicted proteins | sample 1672601 | NCBI WGS metagenome assembly OLPN01 (sample SAMEA3136704, study PRJEB25190) | human gut metagenome | reverse complement strand
TACTTGAATCACTTTTTTTCTATATTTTTTGTTTCACATCAATTGTAACACTACACCAATGAAAACAAAGAGTGGATAAACAAATTTATATCTAATAAAGATATAAAAAGCATAAATAAGCAAGTGGTAGATGAGATAATAGATGATATTTTTGTATGTTCAGACGGTAATATAAAAATAGTATTTAAGTATAAAAATGAATATTTTGAAGCAATGGACTTTATAAAAAACAATAAATGTGATATAATAACAACTGATGTTTGTGCAAGTAAATAAATTTTATATAGATAATGTAATATATATAATAGGAAAGGAGAATTTATAATATGCCAAAAAAGATAAAAAAGGATAGAGAAAAAGATGAGAAAAAAAGTTGTCTTTCTGCCCCGATATCGTGGTACCCAGGCCATATGGCAAAAACTAAAAAGCAAATAATACAAGACTTAAAATTAATAGACATAGTAATTGAATTATTAGATGCACGTATACCAATATCAAGCCAAAATCCCAATATAGCAGAAATAACAAAAAATAAAAAGAAAATAATAGTGTTAAATAAATGTGATTTATCAGATGATAAACAAAACAAATTATGGATAGAATACTTCAAAAAGAAAAATATACCAGCAGTACTAGTAGACTCGAATTCAGGAAGAGGAATAGATGAATGCATTAGACAAATAGAAAAAATAATGCAAGTAGATTTAGAGGCTCATGCTGAAAAAGGAAGAACAGGAAGAAAAATAAGAGCAATGATATTAGGAATACCAAATGTAGGCAAATCATCATTTATTAATAGAATTTCAAAAAGAACCACAGCAGGTGTAGGAAATAGGCCTGGGGTTACAAAACAAAAACAATGGATACGAATAAATGAAAAAATAGAATTATTAGATACACCAGGTGTATTATGGCCAAAATTTGAAAGTGAAGAAGTAGCACTACACTTATGTTTTACTGGAACAATAAAAGAAGAAATATTGGATAAAATAGAAATTGCATATCAATTAACAAAATTTTTATTAGAAAATTATAGAAAAAAATTATGTGAGAGATATAAATTAGATGAAAATTATGTAGAAGAAACATTGAATCAAGAACAACCAGAAAACAATAATATTTATGAAATAATGATAGAAATAGGCAAAAAAAGAGGATGTATAATGTCTGGTGGAAGAATTGATGAAGAAAAAACATCAAGATTAATATTAGATGAATTTAAAAATGGAAAATTAGGAAAGATGACGATAGAACAACCATAAATAATTGGAAGATAGTGAATTAAATAAAACATGCTTTGTCATCCCAAAATTTTAAAAATTTAGGATGACAAAGCATTAAGTAAAGTAGAATGAAAGGAAAAAATAATGAATGATTTTATAGAATTAAAAAAGGATGAACAAGAAGTAAATTTAATGCCCCCTCTAACATGGGCGTATGTTGGGGACTGTGTTTATGAATTATATATAAGAACAAAATTAGTAAATGAAACAAAACTTAAGCCCCATGCATTACATATAGAGGCTATTAAACATGTTAAGGCAAAAGCACAAGCTGAAACATTAAAGAATATATATGAAGAATTAACAGAAAAAGAGCAAGATATAGTAAGAAGAGGAAGAAATGCAGAAAACCATCATTTACCTAAAAATGCAAATGTTCAGGACTATATGTATTCAACAGCATTTGAAGCATTGATAGGATATTTGTATTTGACAAAACAAAATGATAGACTTAAGGAAATTTTAGATAAAACCGCTTGACTAAATACTAAAAAAATGGTATAAATAATAAAGTTATTTATATGGCCCCTTGGTCAAGCGGTTAAGACGCCACCCTCTCAAGGTGGAATCATGGGTTCGATTCCCGTAGGGGTCACCAAATATAAAAAACTCATTAGTGTTGAAAAACTAATATTGTATGAAAATTTAAAATTTTAAAATGCAATAATTAATGCAATAAGTGAAAAATTAAAAGGGAGTAGCTTTAAATTACTAGTCAACAGTCGCGATAAGAAATTATCTGGTTAGTAAGCTTAAATAAGATTAAGTAAGTGAGACTTTTAAAAGAAATTTTAGCATAAAACCTATGGATAAGATTTCTTTTAAGAGTCTCATTTTTGTATAATGTATAAATATAACAAAAATAGTAAAAAATAAAAAAGTAAGGATTTAAAGTGGTAACCTCAAAAGTCCGGAATTTAAAAAATAAAAATTGGATTACAAGGCTGCAATACTAAATCTCAAAATTGGAGGAAATATATGGAAAGAAAAAATTGGTTTAACAAAGAAATTGAAGAAATTGAAAAAGAATTAAAGACTCACAGAGAAAATGGTTTAACACAAGAGCAAGTTAAACAAATACGAGAACAGAAAGGATATAATGAATTACAAGCAGGAAAAAAGAAATCTTTATTTCAAAGATTTTTAGACCAATTTAAAGATTTTTCAATAATAATATTAATAATAGCAGCAGTAGTATCAGGAGTTGTAGGAGTACAACAAGGAAATGGAATTACTGATACAATAATAATATTAATTGTAGTGCTGGTAAATGCAATAATAGGAGTAGCTCAAGAAAGTAAAGCAGAAAAATCGTTAGAAGCATTACAAAAATTAAGTGACCATGCTTCAAAAGTTATAAGAGATGGAAATATGCAAGTGGTTCCTGCAAAAGAATTGGTACCAGGTGATTTAGTAGTTTTAGATACAGGAGATTATATACCTGCAGACTTAAGAATTGTAGAAGAAGTAAATTTAAAATCACAAGAAAGCTCATTAACAGGAGAATCTGTGCCAGTTGAAAAAACTTCAGAAATAATAGAAGAGACAGAAATTGGAATAGGTGACAGAAAAAATATGTTATTTTCATCAAGTTTGGTAACATATGGTAGGGGAAAAGGAATTGTTGTAGAAACAGGTATGACAACAGAAGTTGGAAAAATAGCAGGTATGATAAATTCAACAGAAAAACAAGAAACACCATTACAACAAAAATTAAATAAATTAGGAAAAACATTAGGAATAGCGGCATTAATAATTTGTGTAGTAATATTTGTGGTAGGCCTTATACAAGGAAAAGAACCAATTCAAATGTTTATGACAGCTGTATCATTAGCAGTTGCAGCAATACCAGAAGGGCTAGCAGCAGTATCAACAATCGTTTTAGCAATAGGTGTTCAAAAAATGGTAAAGAAAAATGCTATTGTAAAAAGATTACCAGCTGTTGAAACATTAGGAAGCAGTACAGTTATATGTTCAGATAAAACAGGAACATTAACACAAAATAAAATGACAGTTGAAAAAGTTTTTTGGAATGATGCAATAAGAGATTTAAGCAATATTCAGGAAGATGAAATTGATAAAGAGCTAAAAAAACTTGTATATGCAAATATGTTATGTAATGATACAAAAATATCACAGGATGGGACTTTAACAGGTGATCCAACTGAAACGGCATTAGTAGATATGGCATTTAATTTAAACTTTGATCCAAGTATATATGATAGAACTCCACGTGTTCAAGAAATACCATTTGATTCAGATAGAAAATTAATGACAACTGTAAATGAAATGAACGGAAAATATGTTGTATTTACAAAAGGTGGAATTGATGAATTATTAAAAAGATGTTCTGCATATGAAATTAATAATGAAGTACATCAAAATATAAATGAATACGTAAATCAAATAAGAGAAAAAAATGAAGAAATGGCTAAAGACGCTTTAAGAGTACTAGGCTGTGCATATAAAGAAATTGACCATATTCCTTCAAAAGAAGAAATGAAACAAATAGAAAACGACTTGATATTTATAGGTATGGTTGGAATGATAGACCCGCCAAGAGAAGAAGCAAAAGTTGCAGTAGAAAAATGTAAAACTGCTGGAATAAAAGTTGTAATGATTACAGGTGACCACAAAATTACAGCTACAGCAATTGCTAAAAAATTAGGAATACTTGAAAATGACGATGAAGCAATAACAGGTACAGATTTAGAACAAATGACAGATGAAGAACTAGCACAAAATGTTAGAAAATATTCGGTTTATGCAAGGGTATCTCCAGAACATAAAGTTAGAATTGTAAATGCATGGCAAAAAAATGGTGAAGTTGTTGCGATGACTGGTGACGGTGTAAATGATAGTCCAGCACTTAAAAAAGCAGATATTGGTTGTGCTATGGGAATGGTTGGAACTGATGTAGCAAAAGAAGCGGCAGATGTAATTTTAACAGATGATAATTTTGCAACAGTTGTATCAGCTGTTGAAGAAGGCAGAAGGATATATGATAATATTTTAAAAGTAATTCAATTTTTACTTTCAAGTAATGTTGGTGAAATAATTGTGTTATTCTTTGCAACATTATTAACACCATTATTTAGTAAATGGTTTGGAATAACAGACATCAACAGTTTGGAAATATTGTTACCAATTCATATTTTATGGATTAATTTAGTAACAGACTCATTACCTGCATTAGCATTGGCATTTGACCCGGCAAATAGTGATATAATGGAACGAAAACCAGTAAAACCAGGTAAAGGAGTATTTACAAAAGGTATGACCTGGAGAGTTATATATCAGGGTATAATGATAGGTGGACTTACACTTGCAGCATTTATGATAGGACTTGGAACAACAAAAACACCTATAAATGGATTAACACTTGACCAATCTAAGATAGAAGTTGGACAAACTATGGCATTTGTAACTTTAGCACTTTCAGAATTAACACATGTATTTAATGTAAGAAATAATAAAAAATCAATATTTAAAACAGGTATATTTAATAATATGAAATTAATTGGAGCTGTAGTAATATCTGCATTATTAGTATTTGTTATATTATGGATTCCTGGATTGAGAGAAATATTTAGTATTCCAGTTTTACCAACTGAAAATATTGTTGAACTTGTTTGTTTAGTATTGGCACCAATTGTTATTGTTGAAATATTTAAGTTGTTTAAAATCAATGGTGGAGAAGAATAGAACAAGTGTATAAAAAAGCACAACATACTATTTTTGTAGTTATGGAGTGCTTTTTATATTTGAAAAAGTTTTAAAATTCATATGCAATACTATTAAAAGTTGATAAGTTATAGTTAAACTTTAAGTTCCTTGGATTCTATAATTTCGACATTTTTATACTTATTTAAATCCATTTCATCTAGTGAATTTTGAATACAACTAACAATGACATTATTAAAACTCATATTTTCTTTTTTGGCTATTTTCTTTAAAGTTTCGTTCATATTTTCAGGTAATCTTATTGATATTTTTACATTACTTTTTTTATATTTTGATACTTCAAACATATTCATTCCTCCAATATTTTTATATTTAGCATATTATTACTAATAGTAATTGTCTCACAAAAATGTTTTAAAAAATACCAGACAAAAGTATTGCACTTTTTCTTTTTTAATGTTAGTATATTTCTAGTAATATATTTTTAAAAATAAGAAGGTGGTATTTATAAGGAAAAATCATTAATTTGTATAGTATATAAATTTCTAAAGTGTACAAAATAAATTATGAGTAAAATTTATAGTTAGTAAAAAATATTTTTAATTTAGGAGGAATAAATATGAAAGCAAAAGATAAATGTAACAAAGGAATTACGTTGGTAGCATTGGTAATAACAATAATTATATTGCTTATTTTGGCAACAATATCAATACAAGCACTAACACAAACAGGATTATTTCAAAAAGCAAATGAGGCTAAAGAAAAAATGCAAAATGCTGAAGAAAACCAAGCAAAAATATTGAATGAATATGAGGATGAATTAAATAAATATATATCAGGAAATGTGAAAATACCAGAAAAAATAATTGATGTAGAACAAGGTGCTGAATCACATATATCAGGTGTTATATCGTATTCATGGATTGAACTTTCAGCTATAGCTCAAAAAATATCGGACAATGTAGATATTTCAAGCAATACGGCAGAGGTAAACGTAACATTAAATGGAACAGTAAAGAGTTTAGGTGTGGGTGATATAGCAACAGTAGATGGAAAAACAGTAAGAATATTGGGATTTAATCATGATTTGTTAACAGATATTAATGCGTATGGAAGTGCAACTGCAACAGGAACAGCGGGTATAAGCTTTGAGTATTTGGATTTTGCAATGCAATATTCTCAACAGATGAATACTATTGATGATAATACAAATGGATGGGCAGCAATGCCACTAAGAACAGCATTAAATGAAACGGTGTATGATTCATTAAGTATTAAAGATTATATAAAAGCAGTAAATAAAGAATATATAATAACTAATAATACTGTAACGAAATTAATATGTTCAGATAAACTATGGTTATTATCATGTGGTGAAATATGGGATAATGGATATAATGGTGGAAATACAAGAGGATATGCGGAAATGTCTGAAGGAAATCAATATAAATATTTTAAATCAACATTAGGAAGTACACCATACAATACTTCTACAAGTATAACAAAGAAAAATAATGATAGTGGTTCATATTATTGGTGGCTTAGATCACCTTATGGTAACCATGATAAAGGTTTCTGTATAGTTGACAAGGATGGATATTGCAACATTAATAATGCTAATATTAGTATTGGGGTTACGCCTGGCTTTTCAATCTAATATTATAATAAGAGTAAAATTATGAATGAAATGTTGTGGGTAGTATTCTAATGATTATATAATCAAATATAAAAAAGTACAAGTTTTATAAAAAAAGACTTGTACTTTTTTAAAATTATTATTATAATATAAAAGAAAAAATAGCAAGAAGGAAAAACAGTAAAAAGGAGACAAGTTCAATGGATGCTGAAAAAAGAATAAATAGAATAAAAAGAATAGAATATATAAATTCTTTTAATACATATTACAAAGAAGAACTATCAAAAGATGAAAAATTTGAAAAGAAGAAAAAAGGGCAGCAGGAGAAAAAAAGGCAATCAAAAAGAAAAAAAGAAACAACGGATAAATTGATAACTCCACAGCAAGCGTATGAAAGAGAAAAAGCAAGCTTAAATAATGTTCATCTTTTAGAAGGTTCAGAAAGAGGTAGGGTAAGAGAATTTAAAAAGACATTAAACCAAAAAGCAGGTTATAAAAAATATAGTGAAGCACAAGAATATTCGGCAAAAATTGAAGAAAGAAGATATCAGGAAAGAAACACAGATGGAAGATAGCAGAAGAAGATAAAACAAAAAATAAAATTGTTTATAAAAATACCAAGGAGGAAATAAAAATGTACATATTTAACAAAATAACGGTAAATCCACAATTACCAAAAAGAATAGGAAAACTATCAGAAATAGCAAATAATTTATGGTGGTCATGGAACACAGAATTTTTAAGGCTATTTAAAATGATAGATAGAGATTTATGGGAAATATGCGAAAAAAATCCAGTAAAATTCTTAAAACAAGTATCACAAGATAGATTAGAAGCAGTAGCAACAAATCAAGAATTTTTAAAAGAATATGATAGACTTGCAAAGGAATTTGACGATTATGTAACAAGTAAAAATACATGGTTTTCAAATAAATATCCAGAAAATAAAAAAGACCTAATAGCTTATTTTTCAGCAGAATATGGATTAGATCAAACAATCCCAATATACTCTGGAGGACTTGGAATATTATCAGGAGATCACTTAAAATCAGCAAGTGATTTAGGAATTCCATTAGTAGCTGTAGGACTATTATATAAAAATGGATATTTTCATCAAAAAATAAATGGATATGGAGACCAAGAAACAGAATACAATAATATAGATTTAAGTAATTTACCAATAAATCCAGTAAAAGATGAAAACGGTGATGAACTAAAAATATATGTAAAATTTGAAAAAAGAAAAATATATTTAAAAGTATGGCAAATAAATGTTGGAAGAATTAAATTATATTTATTAGATTCAGATATAGATGAGAACAAACCAGAAGATAGAGAAGTTACTTTAAAATTATATGGTGGAGACCAAGAAATGAGAATAAAACAAGAAATTGTTCTTGGAATGGGAGGAACAAACTTATTAACAAGAGCATTAGGATTAAATCCAACTGTATACCATATGAATGAAGGACACTCAGCATTTTTGATATTAGAATTAATAAAAAATATTATAAAAGAAAAGAAAGTATCATTTGAAGTAGCAAAAGATATAGCAAGTTCTAAAACTGTATTTACAACACATACACCAGTACCAGCAGGAAATGATATATTCCCAATAGCATTGGTAGAAAAATATTTCAAAGAATTTTGGCCTAGATTAGGATTGGATAGAGAAGAATTCTTAAAATTAGGAATGAAACCATGTACAGACCTAGAGCCAGGATTTAACATGGGAATATTAGCATTAAAAGTAGCAGGAAAGAAAAATGGTGTAAGTAAATTGCATGGTGCAGTTTCAAGAGAATTATTTGGAGATGTATGGCCTGAAATAGCAGCAAATGAATCACCAATAACATATGTAACAAATGGTATACATACATGTTCATGGCTTGCTCCATCATTAAAAGAATTATATAATAAATACTTAATACCATATTGGCAAGACAATATTTATAAAGATGAAGTATGGGAAAATATAAATAATATACCAAACCAAGAATTATGGGAAATTCATCAAAAAAGAAAACAAAAATTATTAGAAATAGTAAAAGAAAGCACAACAAATAGATTAAGAAGATCAGGATATAGCTACGAAGAAATAAATGATATAACATCAAAATTAAATCCAAATGCATTAACAATAGGTTTTGCAAGAAGATTTGCAACATACAAAAGGGCAACATTAATATTTAGAGACTTAGAAAGAATAACACAAATTTTAAATAATGCAGAAAGGCCAGTTCAATTAATATTTGCAGGAAAAGCACATCCAGCAGATAAAGAAGGGCAGGACTTAATAAAAAGAATACATGAAATATCAATGATGCCACAATTTAAAGGAAAAATATTCTTACTAGAAAATTACAATATAGCAATGTCAAGATATTTAGTAAGTGGTGTAGATGTATGGTTAAATAATCCAAGAAGACCTATGGAAGCATCAGGAACAAGTGGACAAAAAGCATCTGTAAATGGAGTTATAAACTTTAGTGTATTAGACGGATGGTGGGCTGAAGGCTATAACCAAGAAAATGGATGGACAATAGGAACAAATGCAGAATTTACATCATATGAAGAACAAGATGATGCAGATAGTCAAAGTATGTATAGAACATTAGAAGAAAAAATAATACCAACATATTATGATAAAGATGAAAATGGAATTTCAGAAAAATGGATGAGAATAATGAAAAATTCTATAACATCAACAGGTGGAAAATATAGCACATCAAGAATGCTTGTAGATTACACAAATAACTTATATATGCCATTATGTAATCTAACAAGAAAATATTATGAAAATATTGATAATGTTGCAGAATTCAATTTATGGAAAAAGAATTTATATATAAATTGGAAAGACATAAAAATTACACAAAAAAATAACTTAAATAATATAACGATGGATGCAGGAAACAATATTGAAGTAAAATGTGAAGTGAAACTTCCAAATATAAGTGTAGATAATATTGAAGCACAATGTTATTATGGAAAAATATTAGACAATGGTATAGTTGAAAATGTAAGTATTATTCCAATGAAATTAACTGCAAAAGATGAAGAAAATAAAATATATGAATATACAACAAAAATAGAATTAAGAACAGGTGGAAATTATGGCTATACATTTAGAGTTATGCCAAAGCATGAAATGTTGTTAGATTCAGAAAATCTTAATTTAGTAAAATGGATTACGGATTAAAATGAAACAAGTGGGACAGTGCAAAAATGTTCCACTTTTTATGTCTTTTTTTGTCGAAATATTTTTCTTGATTTTTAGTTAAGGGAACAAAAGAAAAGTAGTACAATTTAAACTGTACTACTTTTTAAAATGTAATAACTCCATTTTTAAAATCCAAATTAGCTAGAGAATTATTCTCAAAAGCAAGAGAATATACATCAGTAGCCAAAACATCCTTATTAAATATAATTTGTAAATTTTTATTAAAATTACTATCCACAAACTTTTTAACAGAAGTAATTAATTTTAATTCTGGATTTTTTGTAGCAATTTCTGAAACTAATTTTTTTCCATTATCATTAAAACCAAGAACTCTAATGTATGGTTTTTCTACTTTTTTAGAAAGTTGCATATCTTCTTTAGAAATACCAAGCAAAGCATATAAAAGAATTCTTTGTAATCTAGTTATAGTATATCTTTTTGACTTTACAATATCTAAAAACTCATTAATATTATTACAAGAATTAGCAGCTTTTTTAATAGAAAATTCTAGTCCTTCGGAAACATCTGGAATATTAGCAATTTCTTCAATTGACATCTTTCTTAATGTATAAATAATTTCTTTTTCAAAATAATTTAAATCAGGTACAATACAGCCAGAATTTATGCAATTCATTAAAATTAAGTATGCTTCTAAAGGTATAACAGTTTTAATAGCATCAAAATTTTTATTTTTAATAAGCTCTCTAATTGCGGTAGCACTTGCAAAATTTTGAGGATTACAATTTGAAGTCGAGTTCTCGATTTTTGATAATTTAGTACTATTATAATCTGTTGCAAATCTACTAATACACACAGGCTTTATTGAACTTTTATATTTTTTCAAAGCTTTTAAATATTCAATTCCTAAAATATTGTTAGGAGAAGATAAAACTTTGCTATACTTTTCAAAATCTATAATTCTATTTTCAGGAACATTATCATCAGTATTTTTTATATAATCAAGCAAAGCATTTTCACGAGCTTTAGGAAAAGACAAGCCTTTTTCTAATTCAATAGATAATAATTTTTTATATTCTTCAGGCTCTGAATATAGAATATTAGCAATATTATTTAAAATAGAAATATCAGAAATTTCTGATCCAAAAGATAAATAATCTACAATTCCTAAAGAATTTAGAATTTTAATAGCACCATCAGCAAAATTTTCGGCACTGGAAATAGAATACAGAACAGGTAATTCTATGACTAAGTCAATGCCATTTTTTAAGGCCATTTTAGTTTTTGACCATTTGTCAACAATAGAAGTAGAGCCACGTTGTGTAAAATTTCCACTTATTATAGCAACAGTGTAGTCAGCATCAGTTAGTTTTTTAGAAGCTTCTAAATGGTATAAATGACCATTATGGAATGGGTTATATTCTGCAATTATTCCTAAAACTTTGTGCATTTTTGTATCTCCTTTCAAAATATTAATGTATAAATTATAAAAGTCTTGTTATTTTTAAACTATATTGATATAATAACATAAAATGAAAGAAAAAACAAGGAAAGCAAGCTGTTTAAGCCAATAAGCACCTTGTATTGTATAGAAAGGAAATAAGAATATGGAAAAAGTTATTATATATACAGATGGAGCTTGTTCAGGAAACCCTGGTCCAGGAGGATGGGGAGCAATTTTGATGTATAATGGAAATAAAAAAGAAATATCTGGTGCTAAAAATAATACAACAAATAATGTAATGGAACTTACAGCAGCATTAGAGGGATTAAAAATGTTAAAATTCCCATGTGAAGTAGAATTGTATAGTGATAGTGCATATTTAGTAAATAGTTTTTCGCAAGGATGGATTTATAATTGGAAAAAAAGTAATTGGAAAACTGCAAGTAAGGAACCAGTAAAAAATAAAGAGATTTGGGAAGAAATATATAATTTAACTCAAATACATAAAGTGAAATTTATTAAAGTAAAAGGCCATGCAGATAATGAGTTTAATAATAGATGTGATGAAATGGCACGTAATGCAATAAAGACATTGTAATATTTAATAAATATAAGTTTATATATAATATTTTAATATAGAATAATTAAATGTATTACCAAATATTACATTTATATTACATTTTAAAATTATATTGCAAAAAAGAAATCTTTAATTTATAATTAAGATGATTAGTATATACGTAGGGGGATAAAAATGGAAACATTTGCGGATTATCTTTTAAATGAAAAAGAATTAATAAATAAAATGGATATTTTACATAGACTACAAAGAATGTTAAGAGAAAAAAAAGGAATAAATATTTTTTTTAACAATACAGTTATATTTAAAACTGAAATTGCAAGGATGTTTTTAAAGTATACAGATGTAGGAAAAGAATTAGATGAAAATTTAGTATTAACAGCATGTCTTTTATGTAATTGCAAAAAAATAGATGGTCCACAAAGTTTGGAAAGTCTACATAGCTATGCAAAAAATGGAGCGGAATTTTTGTCAACATTAGGATTTGATAAAAGATTTTGTAAAATTTGTGAAGAAGTTAATAGATATAGTGGAAGTGAACCAAGAGAACCAGAAAGTGATGTACTAGAATTAGTTGATAATTTTGGAGGAATGTTGTTAGATAGGCCAGAAAGAGCAGGATATTCTCCAGAAAAAGCTATAATGCAAATGGAATTGGAAACTTTTAGAAATAAAGAAAATAGATACTTTGAACAGTTTAAACAGTTTGTAGGATTAGTACAGGAGGTAGAAGTATAATGGAAACAAATGGAAAAGTTGGAGCAGTTAAAATGAAACCACTTTATGCATTAAAAAAAATGTGTGAAGAATACTCAATAGATAGAGTAATTGGTGGAGGATTAGTAAAAAGATATGAAATGGTAATAGATAAGACAATTAAAAACAAAGAGCAAGAATTAGAAAATGGTAAAAACAGGGCTGAAGTAGAAATAGATAATTCTATGTTTGGACAAGAAGTATTGGAAGAATTAGGAATAACAAAAGAAAAATCAGGAGAATATGTAATGTCTGGAAAACAGGAGATTCAAGAACAATCACAAGATGACGAACTATTACGATAAAATATAATAGACGACTATAAGGTCGTCTAATTATATGTATAGCAATAATTAATAGTAAAGGAAAAGAGGAATAATATGTACGAAGTATTTGCAGATTTACATGTGCACATAGGAAGATCAGAAAATGGAAAACCAATAAAAATAACAGCAGCAAGAAGTTTGAATTTTGCTAACATAGCAAAAGAATGTGCAGAAAGAAAAGGAATAAACATTGTAGGAATAATAGATTGTGCTTCACCATATGTAATAGAAGACATAGAAAACTTTTTAAAGACAGGGGATGCATATGAACTAAAAGATGGAGGAATAATTTATAAAGATAAAGTATGTATTCTTTTAGGAAGTGAAGTAGAAACATCAGAAAAAGGTAGAAATGGAAAATGTGGAGCAGCACATAATGTATGTTTCTTTCCACATTTAAAAGATATAAAAGCATTTTCAAACGAAATGAGCCATCATATAAAAAATATAACATTAAGTACGCAAAGGTCAGATATATCAGGATATGAATTGATAGATATTGTTGAAAAATATAATGGTATTTTAATACCAGCACATATATTTACACCATTTAAAAGTTACTATGGTAATTGTACAGACAGATTAGAAAATATATTCAAAGAAAAATATGATAAAATATTTGCTGTAGAATTAGGCTTAAGTTCAGATACATTTTTAGCAGATGAAATATCAGAACTAGAAAATAAAACATTTGTAACAAATTCAGATGCTCACTCATTGCCTAAAATTGCTAGAGAATATAATAAAATGCAAGTGGAAGATATATCTTTTAAAGAAGTTGTAAAAGCTTTAAAAAATGAAGATGGAAGAAAAATACTTGCAAATTATGGCCTAGACCCAAAACTTGGAAAATATCATAGAACTTATTGTGATAATTGCAACAAAACTATAGAAACAAAAGAACCAGTTGATGCTTGTCCATATTGCGGAAGTAATAAAGTAACATTTGGGGTTTTTGATAGAATTGAGTTAATAAAAGATAAAAAAGAGACAAAAAGTCCAGCAAATAGACCACCATATATTTATCAAGTTCCACTTGGATTCATTCCAGGTGTTGGTGGAAAAACTATCGAAAAATTGCTTGATACTTTTGAAACAGAGATGAATATATTGCATAAACTATCAAAAGATGATATAGAAGCGGTTGTAGGAGAAAAAGTTGCTAATTCTATAGAAAAAGCAAGAAAAGGTCAAGCTAAAGTTCAATCCGGTGGTGGAGGAAACTACGGAAAAATTTTGTAAGAATATTAATTATTTTAAAACTACCTATATAATAAAATTTATAACATCTCTCGGTTCCATACATAAACAAGAACTTTTATATTGATTTTATGGCACCCTTCCACTAAAGTGAACTCTTTCCATAAAATCAATAAAAATTTCTAAGTTTATTTCCGTCACATTCGATATGTTATAAATTTTATTATATAGGTAGTTTTATATTGTAATAATAGTTCTAAAAATCTCTTTATCGAATACACATTATGTATAAAAGAAAGATAAGGGGAATTTTTAATGAGAAGAAACAAACGATTAAAAATATGGGATACAATAGGAAATCATGTTGTAAATAATAAAAAAGAATACATATTAGTAACATTGATTTTTTTAGTAGGAATTTTTCTAGGAGTAATGTTTATAAACAATAGTAAAGAAACACAAATGTCAGAAATATCATCATATTTTAATAATTTTATTGATAAATTAAAAAACACTGAAAAATTAGAAACAATGACTATTTTAAAAAGTACATTATTAGAAAACATAATATTGGCGGTAACTTTATGGTTTTTTGGAACAACAGTAATAGGAATACCCATTGTATTTGGAATTATAATGTATAGAGGCTTTTGCTTAGGATATTCAATAGCAACAATTATATCAGTTATAGGGGTAGGAAAAGGAATTTTATTTATACTAATAACACTGGTACTACAAAACATATTGTTTATTCCGGCACTAATAGCTATAGGTGTTAGCCGGATTTAAGTTATATAAATCAATAGTAAAAGACAGAAATAGAGATAACATAAAGATAGAAGTATTACGACATACAATATTTTCAGGAATTATGTTGGGCTTATTATGTGTATCTGCAATAATAGAAATTTTAATATCTACAAATATTTTGAAAAATTTTGTAAAATATTTTTGAAAAATGTATTTACTTTTTGCCAATTGTTTGATATAACATATACAGAATTTATGTAAATAAAATATTTTGATATAGGGGTAAGGGAAAATGGAAAAACAATTAAAACTTTTTTTTGAATTTTTAGAAAACGAAAAGAAATTATCAAACAACACATTACAATCATACAAAAGAGACTTAAAACAATTCAGAAGATACATAGAAGGATGCGAAGTAGCATATACAAAAGTAGACGAAGAAGTAATGCAAAACTACATTGAATATTTAGAAGAATTAGGAAAAAAACCTTCAACTATTTCAAGATGTATAGCATCAATAAGATCTTTTTATCAATATGTACTAAAAAAAGGAAAAGTAAAAAAAGATCCAACAAAAAATATACAATCACCAAAAGTAGAAAAAAGAGTACCATGTGTTTTAACTTCTAAAGAAGTAGAATTATTATTAGAACAACCAAAAGACATAGATTTAAAAGGAATCAGAGACAAAGCAATGCTTGAATTTGCATATGCAACAGGAATGAGAGTTACAGAAATAATATCATTAGATATAGACGATATTGACTTTAAAGAAGGATTTGTAAATTGTAGAAAAGCAAATAAACAAAGAATAATTCCATTAGGAAAAATGTCATTAAAAGCATTAAAAGAATATACAGATCATGCAAGAGAAATTTTATTAAAAGATGATAATGAAAAAGCATTATTTGTAAATGTAAATGGTCAAAGATTAACAAGACAAGGATTCTGGAAAATTATAAAATATTATAAAGAACAAGCTCACATAACAAAAGATATAACACCACATGTTTTAAGACATTCATTTGCAACACATTTATTACAAAATGGTGCGGATTTAAAATCAATTCAAACAATGCTTGGACATTCAGATATTTCTTCAACACAAGTTTATATGCAGTTCCAAGATGATGGATTAAAAGATATTTATCAAAAAGCTCATCCAAGAGCATAAAAATAAAATAAAAAATTACCATAAATTTCTTGACAAATAAGAAATTTATGGTATAATAGATTTTGTTACAAGAAGAAGCAAGAACTTCTCACCTTAGTAAATAAACGAAAGGTTAGAAAATAAATAAAATTTTAAAGGTAAGCTTTAAATTTATTTTGCGGTAATTGACTTGTAACAAAAGTCAATTTTTTTTATGGAGGTGTTTTAACATAAAACAAGAATTACCAATTAATGGTCAAATAAGAGAAAAAGAAGTTCAATTAATAGGAGTAAATGGTGAAAAATTAGGAATAGTTTCAACAAGAGAAGCTTTAGAAAAAGCTGGAGAAAACAATTTAGACTTAGTTTTAGTAGCACCAAACTCAAAACCAGTAGTTTGCAAAATAATGAACTACGGAAAATACAAATTTGAACAAGCTAAAAAAGAAAAAGAAGCTAAAAAGAAACAAAAAATATTAGAAGTAAAAGAAATAAGAGTTACTCCTAATATAGAAGAACATGACTTTGAATTTAAAGCCAAAAATGCAAGAAAATTTTTAACAGATGGAAACAAAGTTAAAATAACAGTTAGATTTAGAGGAAGAGAAGTAAATAATTCAAAAGCTGGAGAAAATGTTTTAAACAAATTCATAGAAAAATTAGAAGATGTAGCTACTGTAGAGAAGAAACCAAAACTTGAAGGTAGAAACATGTTTACAATTTTAGCTAAAAAAGTATAAATATAAGAAAGAAGGGAAAATTATGGCAAAATTAAAAACAAACAAGGCTGCAAAAAAAAGATATTCATTAACAGCAACAGGAAAAATTAAAAGAACAAAATCAAACAGAAGACATTTATTAGCAAATAAAACAAAAAGACAAAAAAAATCAGGAAAAGTTCAAAATGCTTATGCAAGCAAAACATGTGAAAATACAATAAAGAAATTATTACCATATGGTGGATAATAGGTAGAGAAGGAGTGAAATAAAAATGGCAAGAGTAAAAACAGCAAGAACAACAAGAGCAAGACATAAAAAAATATTAAAACAAGCAAAAGGATATTTTGGAGCAAAACATTATAGATTTAGAAATGCAAATCAAGCAGTTATGAAATCTTTATCATATGCATATGTAGGAAGAAAAGATAAAAAGAGTGATTTCAGAAAATTATGGATAACAAGAATTAATGCTGCTGCAAGAATGAATGGAACAACGTACAGCAAAATGATAGCAGGTCTAAAAAAAGCTAATGTTACAATAAACAGAAAAATGTTAGCTGAAATAGCTGTAAGTGATCCAAAAGCATTTACAGAAATTGCTGAAATAGCAAAAAAAGCATAGTAATTTATAAATTAGTAAAATAAAAGAAACGTTTTAAACCTTATTAAGGGAAAACGTTCTTTTTTTTATTGTTTTTTCATTTTTGGTTTTGATATTAAAGAAGCAAGATATCCAAAGAAAACTGCAGCAGCAATTCCACCAGATGCTGCTTTAACGCCACCAGTAAAAGCACCTACTAAACCAGTTTCTTTAACACCTTCAATAGCTCCTTTGGCTAAGTTATACCCAAAACCAGTTAAAGGAACAGTAGCTCCACTTCCTGCAAAATCAACTAAATATTTATAAATGCCAAGTCCGCCTAAAATGGCACCTGTTGTTACGAATATAACTAAAATTCTAGCTGGAGTAAGTTTTGTTTTATCTATTAAAATCTGACCTATTACACAAATAATTCCTCCAACAACAAAACACTTTAATAAAGGCATCCAACTAAAAACATTTGCCCAATTAATATTCATGATATATTCCTCCTTGTAGAAATTATATTTCTATACTAATTGCATGTGCTATTCCAGGTATAGACTCACCTTGTTGAGAACTTGTAGAATTCATTAAAGCACCAGTAGCAATTAATAAGAGTTTTTTAATTTTCTTTTCTTTTAATTGTTTGAATAAATATCCGGAAAAAACAGTACCACAACATGCACATCCACTTCCACCAGAATGAGTGTCTTGAGCATTTTTATCAAAAATTAAAACACCACAGTCATTATAATTAGATTTTATATTGTAACCTTGAGATTTAGCAATATCAATAGCAAGTTCTTTTCCTATATGTCCCAGATCTCCACTTATAATTGCATCATAGTAACTTGGATTTCTACCAGTATCCATAAAATGAGTAATTAAAGTATCAACAAATGCAGGTGCCATAGCTGCTCCCATATTGTTTGCATCTTTTATTCCCATATCAACAATTTTACCAGGTGTAATATGTGTAATATATGGTCCAGTACCATTTTTAGAAATTATTGCAGCACCACTGCCAGTAACTGTCCATTGAGCAGTAGGGGGTCTTTGATTTCCAAGTTCAAGTGGAAATCTGAATTGTTTTTCTGCACTACAAAAATGGCTAGAAGTAGCACATAAAACATTTTGTGCAAAACTTTCTACTGCAATAGCAGACAAAGACATGGATTCAACAAATGTTGAACATGCACCAAATACACCAAAAAAAGGAATATTTAATTCACGAAGCCCAAAACTAGATGAAATACATTGATTTAAAAGATCTCCTGCAAAACAGCAATCGATTTGTTCAGAAGGAATACCGGATTTGCTAATAACGGTATTTACAGTTTCTTTTATAATTTTGCTTTCGGCTTTTTCCCATGTTTTTTCACCCCAAAATTCATCATCTAGAGTTTGGTCAAAATACTTAGCAAGAGGTCCTTGAGATTCTTTAGGACCAACAATAGAAGCACAATCTGTTATAGTAGGTGGGGTATCAAATTTTATAGTTTGTTTTCCTAACTTTTCCAAAAAATCAACTCCTTTAAACTAATGTCATACTTTGAGTGTTAAAAATAAGATAGACAATACCAACAATTATTGATGCAGAAATACCAAATACAAGAACTGGACCTGCAACAGTAAACATTTTTCCGCCAACACCCATTACATAACCTTCAGATTTATATTCCATAGCAGGAGAAACAATAGAATTTGCAAAACCTGTTATAGGAATTAAAGAACCAGCACCAGCAAATTTTCCGATTTTGTTAAATATATTAAGACCAGTCAAAAAGGCGGAAATACCAATTAGAATAATTGATACTATTGTTCCTGAAAGTTCTTGATTAAAGCCTCTTTCTTTACATATGTTCATAATTATTTGTCCAATTGTACATATTAGTCCGCCTACCCAAAATGCATTAAAACAATTTTTCCATATTGGTGAATTTGGCGATTTTTTATTGACGTAATCTTGATATGTTTGTTTTGTTTCAATAGGATTCATTAATTATCATCCTTTCTATTTAAATCTATTAAAAAAGCTAAATCTAGGTCTACAAAGTATTCTGATATTTTATTTCCATCAATTTTAGCTCTTTGCTCTAAAATTTTTACACTTGATATATAGTCAATTGTTTTTGATGCTTCATTTATTGTTTTTACTATTGCATCTTTCCATGAAATTTCTGAAGTGCCAGTTATTATTAAGTGTTTTTCAATATCCATGTTAAACCTCCTCTAAAAATTCTTTAAAAGTATTTTTACCGTTTTTAGAAAAAATATACAATTAATATAATATTAAAATAAAAATATAGAAAAATAAGTTAAAAAGAGGTATAATAAAAAACATAAAAAATAACCTATGAGGGGAGAAAAATAACAATGATAGATAAAACAAGAGAAATAGCATTAAAAATAGTATATAAAATAGACAAAGAAGATGCATACTCAAATATAGAATTAAATGAACAAATAAAACAAAATAGAAAGAATTTAACTGAAAAGGATATAGGACTAATTTCTGAAATTGTATATGGAGTAACAACATGGAGATTGACTTTAGATGAAATAATTAAAAAATATTCAAAAATAAAAATTAAAAAAATTTCTCCATGGATATTAAATATTTTAAGAATGGGAATATATCAAATAATATTTTTGGATAAAATACCAAAATCTGCTGCTGTAAATGAAAGCGTAAATTTAGCAAAAAGATATGGACATGCATCAAGTTCAAATTTTGTAAATGCTATTTTAAGAAAAATTGAAAAAAATGATTATGAAGAATTTTTCAAAATTGAAGATGATATAGAAAGAATATCAAAAACAACATCAATGCCAAAATGGATAGTAGAAGAATTGATGAAAAGCAATGATGAAAAAGAAGTAGAACAAATTTGCAAAAATTCAAATATAAAGCCAAAAGTTACAATAAGAGTAAATACATTAAAAATAAATAAACAAGAACTAATTGAAAGACTAAAAGAAAAGAATACAGAATGCAAAGAAACTGCAGAAAAATTAGATGATTTTTTGATATTAGAAAAAGTAAAAAATATAGAGAATGTTGAAGAATTTAAACAAGGATATTTTACAATTCAAGATATATCAGCTGGTCAAACGGCAAAAATTTTAAATCCACAACCAGGTGAATTAGTTCTAGATGCATGTTCAGCTCCAGGAGGCAAAACAACATATATGGCTGAACTTATGAAAAATAAAGGAAAAATTGAAGCTTGGGATATACATGAACATAGGACTAAACTAGTGGAACAAAATGCACAAAGATTAGGAATAAATATAATAGAAACTAAAGTAAAGGATGCAAGTTTATATGATGAAAGCTTAAAAGAAAAATTTGATAAAATATTATTAGACGTTCCTTGTTTAGGAATTGGAGTAATAAAAAGAAAACCGGATATTAAATGGAAAAGAAAACCAGAAGATGTAAAAAATATAACAGAAATTCAAAAGAAAATTTTAGACAATTGTTCAAAATATTTGAAAAAAAATGGTGTTATGGTATATTCAACATGTAGTATTTTAGAAAAAGAAAATCAAGATATTGTTGATAAATTTTTGAAAGAAAATAATGAGTATTATATAAGACCAGAAGAAACGCGAAATATATTGCCAAATGAGGAAAAAGATGGTTTTTTTATATGTAAAATTTACAGAAAATAAACAAATATTACAACAATATTACAGAAAGATTACATTTGTATTATAATTTATTAAAACCTATTGACTTTTTGACTAGAAACGGTAAAATAAAAGAGAATTAATTATCATTATTTGTAAGAAAATGTGATAAAAAAGATTATTTAAATAATAAGATAGAAGGAGCAAAAATGTCAACTTGTCTAGGATTGTATATAGAAGAAAATTTAATTAAATATGCAAAAGTTTCTAAAGAACGTGAACAAATTAAAGTTGAATCATTTGGAATGAAATTTTATGACAATTTAGACCAAACAATAAAACAGATTGTTGAAGAAACATATAGTTATAAAACACCAATTAGTATAAACTTGTCAGAGGAGATGTATAATTATTTTCAAGTATTTGCTTTATTGAATAAAAAAGATTTACCAAAGGCAATACAAACAGAATTTGAATCTTATTGTGCAGATAAAAATTACAATCCAAATGTTTTTGAAACAAGGTATGCAATTACTCCAAACACTCAAGATAAAGAAAAATTAAAAGTAATTCATGTTAGTGAAAACAAAATAGAGTTAAATAAAAAATTACAAAAGTTTAATGGATATAAATTGCAAAACATTACTCCAGTATCAATGACTATACCAAGTATCGCAGAACTAGAAGAAAAAGAAAATTGCCTAATAGTAAATATAGAAGAAGATACAACAATTACAACAGTTATAGACAAAAATATATATGATATAACAAAATTAGATATTGGAAGTAGAGAAATACTTGACAAAATAAATGTAAAAGAAAATTCTTATCAAAAAGCATATGAAATATGCAAAGAAACAACGATTTATACATCTGAAGGTAAAGAACTAACAGATGCAGAAACAAACTATCTTGAAGATATAATGCCAACATTATATGAAATAGTTGGACATTTAAGAAAAATTATAAATGAAAGTTTAGATAAAATTGATAAGATATATATTACTGGTACAGGAGCTTTAATAAATAATGTAGATTTATATTTTGAGGAATATTTAGAAAACGTAAGATGCGAAATATTAAAACCAAGTTTTGTTAAAATATCACCTGATATAAATATAAAAGATTATGTAGAAGTCAATTCCGCTATATCTTTGGCACTAAATGGACTAGGGCAAGGTATTTCAGGAATGAACTTTAAAAAGAATTCATTTATGGATAAATTACCAGAAATATTGACAATGGAAGTTGGAACTAAAAAATCAATGGTAGGTAGAAAAAATCCACCTAAAGTGTTGACATTAGATTTTGACATACCGTTAGATGCTGTAGAAAAAAATATGTTAAGGAGCGTAGCTGGATTATTAGTATTATTAGTTATATATTGTAGTTTTTCAGCTTTAATAAAAAACCAAATAACATCTAAAAATTCAGAAGCTGACAAATCTATAAATGATACAAATGCTCAAATAGCTTTAGTGAATAAAGATATACAAAGTGTACAGAGTAAGACAAATGATTATACAAATAAAATTAATAATTTACAACAAATAAATGAAAAAATAGAAGAAAATAATAGAACTAAAAAGGCAATTCCTAATTTACTAAATAGATTAATGTATATAATGCCTTCAGAGGTTCAATTAACATCTATAAAAAATGAAACATCAACACATATAGTAATTCAAGCACAATCAACAAGTTATGCACAGTTAGGATATTTGACAGCTAGTATAAAAACAAATGGAATATTGACAAATGTTATATCTTCTTCTGGGCAAAAAGATAACAATATAGTAGCAATAAAGATAGAAGGTGATTTGCCATGAAAAAATTATTAATTAGTATTATAATTCTTTTAATGTTAATATTAACAGGTTTTACAATAGTAAAAGGAATAGACATAGGACCTCTTAAAGTTTTAGGAATATTAGAAATAAAAGATGAAAATGATAAATTAGATGACAAAGTAAAACAAGCTACAAAATTGACAAGTACTGATTATCAGAAAAAAATAGATGATTTGAATACTGCTATAAAACAACTAGAAACTCAAAAAAATAGTTATGAAGATATGGTAAATGTTAGTACAGATAGTCAAGTAGAAGCAGCAAATCAAACATATAACAATACAATAGACTTCCTTTTTGTAAGAATAGAAAATCATGCAAAAAGTGAAGGCGTAACTATGAAAATGGAAGTTACTAGAAGTTCAACAGGAGTAAATAATGTTTATAATTTGAATTTCACAGCCACTGGAAGTTATACAGGAATAGAAGAATTTATTACAGGAATAGAGGATGATTCAAAATTAGGATTTAAAATAGAAAATTTCTCTATGTCAGCATCTTCAGAAAGTGGAGATCAGTTGGAAGCAACATTTGTATGCAAAGATATTACAATACAAGGAATAGATTCAACTACTTCTAGTAGTGTAACAACACAGGTAGATACTACAAATTCAAACACAATAGGACAAACAAATAGTATAAATTCAAATACAACAGTACAAACAAATACAATTCAATAATTTAGAAAGGAGTGGTAAAGTAATGACTAAAAATATTGTAAAAGAAATGATTATATTTTTATTATTGGCATTGGCAATTATATTAATATTAGGTGTATTACTTTATAAATATGTTCCTGCGAATAAAATAATTCCGGAGAAAGTTTCATATACTACTCCTGAAAATGTAAAAACAGAATTGCAAACTGATGAAAATGTTGATGATTCTGAAGTAGTTGTAACATATCAAATAGATTCAACTGATTTGAGTAATTATAAAAAAATACAAGAATATGTCCCAGGAAAGAAAAATCCATTTGCATCTGTGCAACAATATAATTCAACAGCAGGATCTAATTCAAATTCGGGAACGACAGAAAATTCTAGTAGTAATAATAAGTCAAATACAAATACAAATTCAAGTACGGGTTCAACTACAACTACATCATCAGGTAGTACAAATAGTGGAAATGGATCTAGTACTACAACAAATAGTTCAAACTCAGGATATCTTCCTGATAAAGGAACAAAATAAAATTAGTTATTAACATTATATTTATTTTTATAAATATAGTATATATATATTATATCAAAAGAAAAAGGAGGGAATTTTATAATGAAAAGACAAAATGGTATTACATTAGTTGCATTAGTAATAACAATTATAATCCTATTAATATTAGCAGGAATTTCAATTGCTGCATTATCAAACCAAGGATTATTTAAAAAGGCTACTCAAGCAACAAATGAAACAGAAAAAGCACAAAAAAATGAATCAAATACTTTAAATGAATATGAAGATTATTTAAATAATGCTTTTGATGAATATAACGCAGCACATACAAATTAATTTATTAGCAAATAATAAAATAAAAAGTAATTAAAAATTTCATATTGGCATATGCATTTAAATATGCATATGCCTTTTATAAAAAATAAGAAAAGTAGGAAGTAAAAATGGAAATATTCTTTTATCTTATAATATTTATGATTGGAATAACATTTGGCAGTTTTTATACACTTGCAGTATATAGAATACCAAATGGACAAGATATAACACACACACATTCATATTGCCCAAAATGTAAGCACAAATTAAACATATTAGACTTAATACCAGTATTTAGTTACATATTTTTAGGTGGAAAATGTAGATATTGCAAAGAAAAAATAAGACCAAGATATTTAATATTAGAAACAATATCAGGACTATTTTTTGTAGTAGTTGCATACCTAATGGGACTAAGCATTTTTAATATAGAAATAGCAAAAGTAATAGAATACTCATTCTTTGCACTTTATTTCACATTTATAGTATTAATGGCAGGAATAGACAAAGAATATAGAACAATAAATAAGCCAGTATTAATGTATGGTGTAATAATTTCAATTATGTATATAGTATATCTATACATAATAGAAAAAACTAGTATATATAGATATGTTATATATTTAACATTACTTTTAATAATACTTATACTAGATACAATAAGGCTAAAGAAAAAAGCCAAAAATAGTTATACATACTCAATATTAATGGTGATAATAGTAATGGCAGTATTTACAGGAGAATATACAACAATTGCATCGATAGTAACAACATTATTATTAGTTGCAATAACACTATTAATAAAAACACTAAGAAAAAATAAAACTGTTAAAACAACAGAACAATACAATAAAAATATAAAATTAGGATTATACTTATCAATTGCAAATATTTTATATTTTATATTTATATTATCTTATTACAAATTTATATAAAGGAGTAAAAAGAGTTAGCATGTCAATAAAATCAATAAAAGACGAAAAAGGCCTAACAGGTGTAGATATAGCAATTTCATTGGTAATAGTAACAATGTTTGTAGCAATTATAGCAAATTTGATAGCAAATATAAATTTAGATACAGAAAAAATGGACCGTAAATCAAAAGCTCTTGCATATGCAGTACAAGAAATTGAAACAAGAAGAGCAACGGGTTATATAGAAAAATACAATGGGATGGGAACATCCAAAGAAGGAGAAACCTTAAAAGAAGAAGATATATATAATAATTCTGAATTTACAGGATACCATAAAGTTGTTTCTATAAAAGACGATATACTTGTAGAAAATAGTGGTACAAAAACGGCAGATACTACTAAACAAATCACAGTAGAAGTATTTTATAAATTAGGAAACAATGAAGAAAGTATAAAAATTTCAACTTATATTTCAAAGGAGTAGAGAATGAAAGGAAATAGAGGTGTAACATTAACATCATTAATCGTCTATATTATAGGAATGTTAATAATGTTAGCAACACTAGCAACATTAAGAACATTTTTTTCAAAAAACGTTGATATAAGAGCAATAAATGATGATACAATACAATATTCAAAATTTGCAAGTGCATTTTCCACAGAAACCAATACAAAAGACAATAAAGTTATAGAATGCCGAACACAAATAGATGAAAAAGGAGAAAAAGTTAGTTATATAGTTTTTTCATCAGGAAATCAATATACATACATGGAAGACAACCATTCAATATATAAAAACAAATACAAAATTTGTGAAAGCATACAGAATTGTGAATTTTCATTTGATAATAATAAAAATACGATAACAGTTGAATTTAAAACAAATAGCATAGATTTAACAGGAGATAATGCAGTTACATATGCTTTAAAAAAATAGGAGAAAGGATGAATGTACATGGAAATTAAAAGAAGAATGCCAATAGGTGTTGAATTAGTAAAAAGAGGTATTGTTACAGAAAACGACATTGAAAAAGCATTAGAATACCAAAGAGAACACCCAAATGTTAAATTAGGAGATATTTTACATATATTAAATGTATGTGATGATGAAATTTTAATAAAAAATATTTCAGAAATCACAGGAGAAAAAGGAATTTTATTAACATCAGAAACTATGAAGGTTAAGCCAACAGATTATTTGTCTTTTGATATGTGCAAAAATAATAGATGTTTACCTTTTGAAGTAACAAATGGAAAAATAAAAGTTGCTTTCTCTGATAAAACAGTCAACGGAAAAACGGATCCTGTTAGAATGATATTATTAAATAAAGGTTTAGTTATGGAAAAATACTTAACTTTTGAAAATGATATAGATAAAATTTTATTTTCAATGGAAGAAGAAAATGCAGGAAATGATATCACAAAAGTTACATCATCATCTGGAACTACAATGATAGAATTAATAGACAATATTATTAGAACAGGTATGGAAAAAAGAGCAAGTGATATTCATATAGAGCCATTAGTAAATGAAATAAGAGTAAGATACAGAATAGATGGTGAGTTGTTTACCGCAGCAAAAATACCAAAGGAAAAACAAAGCCAAGTAATAGGAAGACTAAAGGCAATATCAAATATGCATCAAGAAAAACAGGAATCACAAGATGGTAGAATATTATTGTATGATGATTATAATATTCGTGTATCTTCACAACCAAATGTATATGGAGAAAAATTTGTTTTAAGACTATTAAAAAAAGATGTAGATATTAGAAATATATTTGAACTTGGATATCCAGGAACAGAAGAGCAATTTAAAAAAAGTTTTAATAAGAAAAACAGTATGGTAATAATTGCAGCACCTACTGGAGCAGGTAAAACAACAACATTATATAGTATAGTAGACTATTTAAATTCACCTGAAATAAATATAACTACAATTGAAGACCCAGTTGAAATAAGAATAGATGGACTTAACCAAATAGAAATTGGCAATAAATCAACATTTTCTGGAGCATTAAGAACAGTTTTAAGACAAGACCCTGATATTATATTACTAGGAGAAATTCGTGACCAGGAAACTGCAGAAATTGCAATACAAGCAGGTCAAACAGGACATTATGTGCTATCAACAATACATACAATTGATGCAATAGAAGTAATAAATAGATTAAGAAAAATGGGAGTATCAGACTATGATATAGCAAGTACACTTGCAACAACAGTATCACAAAGATTGGTAAGAAGAGTTTGTCCAAATTGTAGAAAAGAAAGAGAATATACTCAAGAAGAGAAAAATATAATGACCAAAATAGCAGAAAAATATGGAGAAACAATAGATTTTACAAATAAAAAAACATATGATGCAGTAGGATGTAGTAAATGTAATAATATAGGATATTATGGAAGAATAGGTGTATTCGAAACTTTAGACGTAACAGAAGAAATAAAGGAACTTATTGTAACTGGCGCTTCTACAATTGATGTTAGAAAAAAAGCATTAGAACAAAATTATAGACCATTAGTTGTTGATGGAATAAACAAAATTTTAAAAGGTGAAACAACTTTAGAAGAATTAAATAGACAATTAATATTATATTAAACAAAAGAAAGGGGAATTTGCCATGATTAATATGGACAAAATTTTAGATTTAGCAATAGAAAAAGATGCATCAGATATACACTTAATAGTAGAAAATAAACCAATACTAAGAATTAGAAGAGAATTGGTACCTATTGAAGAAATGGATGTATTAACTGTTGACGATATGAATGATATGTACGATTACTTAGTAAGAGGTAATATAGATAAAGATGAGGTATTCAATTCAACTAGAAAACTTGATACATCATATGAATATAAAAATGTGCGTTTAAGGGTAAATATTTCTCTTTCAAATGATATTCCATTATGTACACTAAGAATTATAAAAAGCGTATTACCACCTTATGAAACATTAGGATTACCAGATATAATAAGAAGAGAAACATATCAATCTCAAGGATTGATATTAGTTACAGGAAAAACAAACTCTGGTAAAACCACAACATTGAATGCCTTAATAAATGAAATAAATGAAACACAAAACAAAAAAATATTAACATTAGAAAACCCAGTAGAATACAGACATCATTCAAAAAAATCTCTAATTGTACAAAAAGAAATAGGTAGAGGTAGAGACAGCTTAACTTTTAGTGATGGTGTAAAAAACTCACTAAGGGAAGACTGCGATATACTTGTAATAGGAGAAATTAGAGATAAAGTAACAATGGAAGCAGCAATAGAAATGGCAGAATCAGGACACTTAGTTATAGGAACATTACATACCAAATCTTGTGCAGAAACAATAGACAGAATGATAAATTTCTATGAGGTAAGAGATCAAGCAAGTATAAAATATTTATTATCATCACTGTTAAAATTGGTAGTTTCACAAAGATTGTTACCAGGTAGAACAGGAGATTTAGTTTTAATTCCAGAAGTTATGGTTGTTGATAACATAATTGCGGGAATTATAAGAAAAGATAAAATAAGTGTATCTGAAATAGAAGATGCAATACAAAGTTCAGACAAAGGAAGTATAGGGTTAATAAATTCAATTGCAAGAGCATTTGTAGATGACAAAATTACTTTAGACCAAGCAAAATCACAAATAGAAGAAAAAAATATTGAAATATTAAATAGAACTATAATGCAAATGAAAATTAGAAGAGACGCAGGTAGACAATAATTTAAGGAGGTGGAAAAATGCCTACATACATATACAAAGCAGCAACCAGTACAGGATTGGTTGTTAGAAATAGAGTTGAAGCAGGAAGCAAACAAAGTCTAATACGAATTTTAAAAAGTAATGATTTAATGCCTATTTCAATTGAGCAAGTTTCATATTCTTCTAAAAGGAAAAAGGCAAAAAAGAGAAATATAAAAGATATAGAAGGTATAATGACAAGTGTAAATACAACACGTATAAAAACAAAAAAGGAGATGACAGTAAAAGAAAAAATAAATACATATTTATCAAAAACAGAAAGAATCACACCAAGAGATTTAGTTATATTTACACAGAACTTTTATCTATTGAAAAAAGCAAACTTTAATAATATACATGCATTAAGAACAATAATTGAAAGTACAGAAAACGTTACATTTAAGGGCATTTTAGAAGATATATTAGCAGGTGTTGAAGCCGGTGAAAATATGTATACTACAATGGAATATTATTCAGATGTATTTCCATATATTTATATAAATATGATCAAAGTTGGTGAATTATCTGGATCACTTGAAAATTCATTAGAGCAGGCGGTTAAATATCTAGATTCAACTGCAAATTTAACAAGAAAATTAAAAAATATTTTAATACCAAATTTAGTTCAATTTGTATTTTTGATAGTAATGTTAATTGTGGGATCATTAGTTGCAATACCTGCAATTCAAAATGTATATGATTCATTTGGATCAACGGCTACATTACCGGCTGTAACTTTATGGTTTAAAGGCGTGCTTGATGGTTTAATACAATTTTGGTATATACCCGTTGGAATAATTGCAGCAATAGTTGCAGTAATAGTATTTTATGTACATACCCCAAAAGGTAAATACAATTTTGATTACTTTAAGTATAAAATGCCAATATTTGGGCAATTAATATTTGCATTAGATTTTTCAAGATTAATGAAGGCTATGCTATTAAACTTAAATAATGGTATGAGAATACAAGACGCTATTGATGTAAGTAAAAACGTTGTACAAAATTATGTTATGCTTTCAATTGTAGAAACATCTTTAAATAACATAATTATAGGTGAATCATGGATTGAACCATTTGAAAAATCTGGTTTACCAAAATCAATGGTTACAGAAATGCTTAAAATAGGTATGCAAACAGATTTGCCAGAAATGATGGATAAATTAGTTGAATATATGGAAATTGATATTGATAATATTATACAAAAGATTGTTAAAGTATTACCAGAAGTAACATACTTATTTGTTGGTATTGTATTAATTTTCTTTGTATTAGTTGTACTTGCACCATGTATCGAAGTATATATGGGAGGATTCTTATTCTCTGCTGCAGGAGTATAAAATCGAAAATTATTACAATTTATATTGTGAGATTGATAAAATTGACTTTTGGAGTATTTACTTTAAAAGTCAATTTTGGTTATCTATATATTAAAATTGAGGTAAAAAAATGAAAATAGGAATAGATTTAGGCGGAAGCCATATTGCAATAGGTGTAATAGATGATAAAGGTTATATTGTAGAAAAAGTAGAAAAAAGATTACTTTCAAAAGATAAAAAAGATATAAAAACATCTATTGAAACATATATAGTAAAAAATGTAAAAGAACTAATGGAAAAATATAAAATAAAAGAAATAGGGATTGCAGTACCGGGAACAATAAAAAGTACAGAAATAATAAAATCAGTAAATTTAGGTGTAAAAAATTATAATTTAGTAGAAAATCTTAAAAAAGAAATAAATTTACCAATCAAAATTAGAAATGATGCAAAATGTGCAGCAATAGCGGAAAACAAAATTGGAGCATTAAAAGATTACAAAAGAAGTATTTTCTTGTCATTAGGTACCGGAATAGGAGGAGCAGTAATAATTAATAATGAATTATTAGATACAGGTGATTTGTCAGGATGTGAATTTGGACATATGATAATTCAAAAAGATGGAATTAGATGTAATTGTGGAAAAAAAGGATGTTTTGAAAAATACGCATCTATGAAGGCTTTAAAAACAAATTTACGTGATGCGCTTGGATTAGACGAAAATACAAGAGGACAAGAACTGTTAGATATGCTCAGAAAAAATAAAGACAATTATGTTATTAATAAAATTGTTGATGAATATATTGAATATTTAAGTATAGGTATTTCTAATTTAATTGATGTTTTTGAGCCTGAGGCAGTATGCTTAGGCGGAAGTTTTGTATATTTTGCAGATGTTCTATTAGAAAAATTAAAAAATAATATTCAAAGAAAAAAATATTTGTTTAATATTAGAAAAGAATTAATTATAATTCCTGCTGCTCTTGGAAATGATGCAGGAATTATAGGGTCTTGTCAATAAGAAAGGATTGAATTAATATGGACGAAAATATAAAAAAAGCAACAAGACAAAGTTATGGAGAGGCTTTGCTAGAATTGGGAAAAGAAAATAAAAACATAGTGGTATTTGATGCAGATTTATCAACTGCAACAAAAACAAACATCTTTGCAAAGGAATTTCCAGAGAGATTTTATGACATGGGAATTGCAGAACAAAATATGATATCAACTGCTGCAGGGATGTCAACATGTGGTAAAATACCATATGCAAGTACATTTGCAGTATTTGCTGCAGGAAGAGCATATGACCAAATTAGAAATAGTGTATGTTATCCAAAATTAAATGTAAAAATATGTGCAACACATGCTGGAGTAACTGTAGGAGAAGATGGAGCAACACATCAAATGATAGAAGATATATCATTAATGAGAACATTACCAAATATGACAGTTTTATCAACATCAGATGATGTACAAACAAAATGGGCAGTTAAAGAAATAAGTAAAATAAATGGTCCTGTATATTTGAGATTGTCAAGACTTGCAACGCCTATAATTTATGGTGAAAATCAAAAATTTGAAATTGGTAAAGCAGTTCAAATTGGAGAAGGTACAGATGCAACAATTTTTGCTACTGGTGTGACTGTTAGTGAAGCGATTAGGGCACAAGAAATATTAGAAAATAAGGGGATTAAAGTTAGAGTTGTTGATATTCATACTGTAAAACCGATTGATAAAGATATGGTTATAAAGTGCGCTAAAGAAACTAAAAAATTAATTTCTGTGGAAGACCATAATGTTATTGGTGGACTTGGTTCTGCAATTTCAGAGGTTTTAACAGAAGAGTACCCTGTAAAATTAGTAAGAATGGGCATTAATGATACTTTTGGAAAGTCTGGAAAAGCAATAGAATTAATGCAATATTTTGGTATTACCGCAGAAAATATTGTTGAAAAAGTTGAAAAATAATAGTAAATTATACACAAAATAGAGTTTTTTAAAAATAAAAAAATCCTGTGTTTTTTTGGTGAAAAGTATTGCAAAATTGGACGATTATTGATATGATTTATAGGAGAAAAAATATACAAAATTAGGAGATAAGATAGAAAATGATAGAATTTAGAAACGTATCAAAAACATATGATACAGGAACAAAAGCAGTAAAAAACGCAAATTTTGTAATAGATAAAGGAGAATTTGCTTTTTTAGTAGGAACATCAGGAAGTGGAAAATCAACACTTATAAAATTAATACTAAAAGAAGAAGAACCAACATCAGGAAACATCATAATAAATGGAAAAGACACAACATTTTTAAAACAAAGTAGAGTACCTTATTTAAGAAGAAGTATGGGAGTTGTGTTCCAAGACTTTAGATTATTACCAGACAAAACAGTATATGACAATGTAGCATACGCGATGTACATAGTAAGAGCAACACCAAGACATATAAGAAGACAAGTACCAATGGTATTATCATTAGTTGGATTAAGTGGAAAAGCAAAAATGTATCCAAACGAATTATCAGGTGGAGAACAACAAAGGGTTGCACTAGCAAGAGCATTAGTAAATAACCCATCAATGCTAATAGCGGACGAGCCTACAGGAAACTTAGACCCAGACACTGCATGGGATATAATGAATCTTTTAAATGAAATAAATATGAGAGGAACAACAGTAGTAGTAGCAACACACGCAAAAGACATAGTAGATAAAATGAAAAAAAGAGTAATACACATAGAAAAAGGCAACATTGTAAGAGATGATAAAAAAGGTGGTTATGATAGTGAAATATAATATATTTGGATATTTAATAGGAGAAGGATTCAGTAATGTTTTTAAAAATAAAAAATCAACAGGTGCATCATTAATGATAATGTGTGCAACAATGATAATATTTGGAATTTTCTTAATATTAGGAGAAAATATAAACCATTTTGTTGACCAAGTAAAATCAGAACAAGGATTTCAAGTGTTTTTAAAAACAGATGCAACAGATGAAGAGGCACAAAAGGTTGGAGAAGAAATAAGAGCAGTAGATGGTGTAAGTACTGCAGAATTTAAAGATAAAACATATGCATTAAATACTATGAAAGAAAAATTAGGAGATAAATCAGAATTAATAGATGGATATGGAGCAGACTATTTTCCATCATCTTATGTAGTAACACTTACAGACTTAAATTTAAGTAAAGATGTACAGGAGAAAATATTAAAAATTGAAAATGTAGATAAAATAACAAGTAGTGATAAAACAGTATCAACTCTATTGAGCTTAGCAAAAGGAATAAAATTGGTTACAGGTATTATTTTAGTACTATTAATCATTATTTCTATATTTATAATTTCTAATACAATAAAATTAACAGTACATGCTAGAAGAAAAGAAATATCAATTATGAAATATGTAGGAGCAACAAATAATTTTATTAGATGGCCATTTATTGTAGAAGGTATGATAATAGGTGTATTTGCAAGTGCAATTTCAATTGCTTTAGTAGGTGGGGCATATAGTTTACTTGCCGAACAGGCAGTTAATGCAAGTTTTATGCAAACAATAAATATGAGTTTGGTAGGCTTTAAAGATATGATATCTTCAATAATATTTGTTTATATGTTATTAGGAATAGGAATTGGTGCATTAGGAAGTGTAATTTCTATGAGAAAATACTTAAAAGTATAATTAACACAAAAAAGATTTGACAGGCAAAATTTTGAATGACAATGAGCGAACGAAGGGAGAAAACATGCGTAAGAATTTATGTATTGTTTTAATCATACTAATTTGTTTTGCAACGACACACACATATGCAGAAGAAACTGAGAATCAAACAACAAATACTACAACAGATTTACAAACTCAGAGGTCTGAATTACAAAATCAGTTAGATGAAGCAAATGGACAGTTAAATGATGTTCAAAGTAATTTATCTGAAAATTTACAACAGGTTGAAAAGTTAGATAATAAAATAGAAACTTCAGAGCAAACTTTAGCAGAGCAAGAAAGTAAGATTACAGAATTGAAAAACAATATACAAAATGTTGAAACAGAATTAAATAGTGTAACTGAAAAATACGATAAGCAAGTAGAATTGTTCAAAAAAAGGATGGTAGCAATTTATATGGCTGGGGATACCCAATATTTGGATGTTTTACTAAAATCATCTAGTTTATCAGATTTTATATCAAGTTATTACTTGATATCACAATTAACAGAAATTGATGAAAATTTAATAAATGATTTAGAAACCAAAAAGAAAACAATAGATTTATCAAAAACAAAGTTAGAAAATGAAAAAAAAGAATTGGCTACAATAGTTGAAAATCAAACAAGAACAACAAGAACATTACAAAATACAAAAAAAATGAGGGAAAGTTTTATTGCAAAATTATCAGATGACGAGAAAAATTTACAAGCAAAAATTGATGAAATCAACAAACAATATGAATTGGTTAATCAACAAATTTTAGCATTAGCACAGCAAGGCTTAGATACTGTATATATTGGAGGGCAACTTGCTTGGCCAGTACCCGGTTATACAAGAATAACTTCAAAATATGCAATGAGGGTTCATCCAATAACAGGACAATATAAATTACACACAGGTGTTGATATTGGTGCACCGATGGGAGCAAATTTTGTTGCTGCAAATGATGGAACAGTTGTAAAAGCTGGAATGAATGCGGCATATGGTAATATGGTAATAATAGACCATGGTGGAGGTATTTCTACATTATATGCACATGGTTCAGAAATATTAGTTCAAGTTGGACAAACTGTAAAAAGAGGAGATGCAATTTTAAAAGTTGGTTCTACTGGATATTCAACAGGGCCACATGCTCACTTTGAAGTTAGAATAAATGGTGCAACAACAGATCCATTACCATATATAACAAGTGGATTAATACCAGGAGAGAATAACGCTAGTGAAAATACAGTTGAAAATACTAATACAGAAAATTAAATTCAATATATGAAATTGAATGATATTTTGTAAATTGAAAAGGAGTGAAAGGAACTTATGAAAAGTATATTTCAAAAATTAATAGGAATGGCTTTAATATCGATTTTATTGGCAAGTACAAATGTTGCTTTGGCGGCTACGCAAGCAGATATTAATTCTAATCAAAAGAAAATAGATGAAGCAGAGGAAAAACAAAAACAAGTTGAAAGTGATAAAACCGAAGCAATGAAACAGGTAGAAAGTATAAATTCAAAAATTGATGATTATGAAACTCAAATAAATGATTTAGACTCTAAAATAACTGATGCAAATACAAAGATAAAAGAAGAAGAGAAAAAGTTGGCACAGGCAGAGCAAGATTATAAAGAACAAGAAGAATTAATAAAGAAAAGAATGGTAGCAGTATATACATCAGGAGATACTTCATATTTAGATGTTTTACTAAGTTCAAAAAATTTAACAGATTTCATTTCTAGTTACTATTTGGTATCTGAAGTTACTAAAATGGATGCAGAATTGCTAGATAAAATTCAAAAGCAAAAAGAAGAGATTGAAACTGCAAAAAAAGAAATTGAAAATAACAAGGATACTTTAACTGCATCAAAAACAGAAAAGGAAAATGTTAATAATCAATTGAAAACAGCTAAAACTGAAAAAGATAAATATGTTGCACAATTGTCTGACCAAGAAAAAGAACTAGAACAGGAAATTCAACAATTAAAACAAGACAATGCTAAAATAGCAAATGAAATTAAACAAGCAGAAATAGCATATAAAAAACAATTAGAAGAATTAAAAAAACAACAAGAGGCAGCAAATAGTCAAAAAAACAATAATAGCAATAATAGTAGTAATAGCAATAGTGGAAAAAATAACAATAGTGGTAGTTTTACAACACCAACAGGTTCTGGATATTTTATGAAACCAGTTAGTGGTGGTTCAATTTCTACAAATGGATATTATTCAAGTGGTAAATTTCATGGAGCAATAGATTATGCAATTTCATCTGGAAGCCCTGTATATGCGGCGGCAGCAGGTGTTGTAATGATAACAGACAATCTTACATCAAGTTATGGTACGTATGTTGTAATTAGACACGCAAATGGAATGCAATCATATTACGGACATGGTACAAGAGGTTCAATATGTGTTTCACCGGGTCAAATTGTAAAAAAAGGACAACAAATAATGCTTAGTGGAAGTACAGGAAATTCCTCTGGACCACATTTACATTTTGAATTAAGAACTGCTCCATATAGTTATAGATACAGTGCTACGGCATATGGTCAAGATTCAAGAGTAAATCCTTTAAATTATATGTAATTTATACATAAAATTAATAAATTATA
>OLPN01000596.1_pt1 | contig 36784 bp, 48 predicted proteins | sample 1672601 | NCBI WGS metagenome assembly OLPN01 (sample SAMEA3136704, study PRJEB25190) | human gut metagenome | reverse complement strand
ATAGAGTGGAAAATCTGACATTTCCGCTCTATCGCCCCTCATTTCTATTTTATCTTGTTTGTACCCCTTGTACACCGATGTTTCCAACAGCTACAATCTTCTTACACAACCCATAAGAGCGCCCGTGTTTCATAATCATCACCTCCTATTCTGTAATTCCCATTTCTAACATTGCTACCCTTACATCTACGTCAAGCATAAACTCATCTGTATATTCGGGCAAAGACGCTTCGTATGCTTCTTTACTGCCGTAATTTACTATTTCAAGGATTTCTTTGTTCTCGTCGCTTGTACGAAGTTTAATCCCCTCCGCCCAAGCATAATTTGAAACATCAATAATTGTCTTTGATATTTTTTCAAGTAGCTGATGTTTTGGAATGACGTTGTTCTCAAGTTCATATGCCGCTTCTTCGTTTAAGTAGTAGTCAACATCAGTATAACTATCCTTTTTTAAAGAATCGTAGTGCCTAACAACAATGCAATACTTGTTAATGCCGATTGACCTGTCTTCCGTAACATAAAATAATCGTATATCCATACTATACCTCTCTTTAATAATTTACACTTAAATTATACGCGTTGTTTTGAGTGACTGTATTTCGTACAGCCAGCGTTCCTTTATAGTTATTGCACAGAACATTCAAGCTTCCTTTTGAAGCAGCGTCAATATACCACGTTCCGCTTGCTCCGCCATGAAAGAAATTACCGGTAATACTTGCAGAGCATGGATTATATAAGTAGCACGCAACGGAATTTGACTGATACTCGTTCAATTTCAAAAATTTATTACCGGTTATCGTTGCACAGCGCAAATATACATAATACGCACAATACACAGTATTTGCATTAAATACTCCGCCTACTTCTGTAATGCTTGTATTGTAGTGATATATCCTCGAATTGCTTGAGTGTAAATAAATCACATTACCCGTAATATTTATAGCTCCCGAATTAACTATGCTGCTTTTTCCGCTACAATGTATAATACTATTTGATATATATCCCGTCATTGCTAAATATGCAAAATTCAACTCGAAAGAAGTGCTGTTACTATTATTGAACAAATTAATTTCACTATCATCCACTTTAAGTACTCCGCAATTAATTCCGGAAAAACAATTTGATGATGTACTTAATGTTTTTATAGTCATAGTGCTTCCTCTTAGTACAAAGCACCCTTGTTGCAATTCTCCTGACGAACCCCCTCCGGGGTCTTCTCCTGTATATTGTGTATTTAAATCCGCAAACACACCCACATTAGAGGTTGAATTTCTGACAGAAATATAACAATTCTCAAAAGTTAAATTATCTCCACTGTCAAAGTATGGGCCTTCATTTAATCCATCGCAGGTTAAATACAAATCTTTAAAGCAAAGACTATCAAAATTCTTCATAAAACATTGTAGGTCTTTTGTTTGTATCCATGTAGAAAAAGGGCCTTCCCCTTTAAATGTAAAAATATCTTTTGTTATGGACTGACCTATGCTTATGGTAGAATTAATATTATATACTCCCGTCTTAACAAGGATTGTTCCTCCATATCGCCACATCATAGAACCCTCTTTCGGCGGATTTCTGCTCAAAATAGTTTTTATGCGTCTAATTGCTTTATTAAAACATTCAGCGTCATTCGTTCCGTCGCATCTGAAGTCGCAAAAGCCCTGTGTTTTAGTAGTGCCTATAACCACGGTGGCAGACTGTGCACCGGTAATAAAACGCATATCGGATGCAATCGCAACCCAATAACTACCGTCATACACTAACTCCACAGTTTCACCTGCAAGCCATGAAAAATAATCTTTAACAAAAATATTATCCGTGCCACAATGCACGACAATATTTTTTGCGCCTGTTGAATTGACATTTAATGTAGCTGCCGTTGAAGAAGTATGCTCATAAGTAAACTTTACAAGCACCCTTACTCCTGTCGTCAATTTAAAATTGCTTATAGACACCGTTTTCACGGCGGTGTTTCCCGATGTTGAGCATACCGCATATGACGGCGGTTTCCAAACAGGAGCACCGCTGCCGTTGCTAACCATTTCATAACCCGAAGTTCCGGCTGATGTTGGTGCATACCACGACTTACTCGCCGACGATGCACCGTTATAGCTTGATGATGAACCGTTCATTGTCAGTGTCAATGAATTAGGATTTTGCATTGATGTAGGCTTGTTTGATAGGTCAGTATATGAACCTGTAAACGCCACTGTTTTTAGGTCAGTGAAAAACTTTTTTATTTTGCCGAACAATGTACTCAGCGTTTCACCGGAAGTTATATTAACTCGTGTGCTTGCCTCTGTAAATGTCGGTTGTTGCAAATTCTTATCCGCCTCTGTTCTTGCGGTTTCTTCGTTTGACAGTTTTGACTGAATTTCAGTAATGCACTTACTTACCAAACTCCAAAACCAATTAAAAACATTTGCCGACGGTTTATATCCGGCTTTAAATCCGTCGTTTTTTAGACTGTCACTCGGTTCTGTACCGCTATTCTTCCACTCGGGCAATTTATTATTAAAATTCATACAATTCCCTCCTTAAATATTTCCCAAATATCCGCCATGACCATTGCCATCGGCAAATCCGACTCCGATATTATATTCATTTTCACTTTCAGCAAATTCAAATGTCCCTGTATATTCATACGAATATGTTACAGACAGATGAGCGGGTTTCAAATCCTCAATAATATTCCTAATTATGATCTCAGGTACATCGGGTTGATGAAAAGTCACAGTAAAACTGTAATTCTTAATATCTTCGGTTATATCAACCAATACACCGTAACTCTCAATTACCGCCCGCAAATTCGCCTTTGTTGAGGTTTGCGACCCTCTCATTCTTATTTTAATAAGGCTCTTTCGTGCCTCAAGGGTATTGCCGATTTCTGATATACCCAAACTTTTTTCATATTCTCTTACGGCATCTTCATCGGCACTGTCAATAAATCTGTTTTTCATAAACATTTCTATCAACTCATACAAACGTTCAAATTCCGCATTGACGGGTGTATTTAATGCTTTTATATACCGTGACTTTTTATAGTACGACGGTAAATTCTGTCCTACATCAGCCAACGGCAACACCCCCAAGAACGGAAATTTCAGTTTCGGATATTGCGATATTTTCTGTTTTTGAATTGATTTTCAAATTTGAATAATCATCAACACCGTCTGTATTTAATATGGTTTGACCTATTTTTGCATACGACACATATCCGTTCGCAAAAGACACATCACGTAAATAATTTCTGATATTCGTTTTAATACTTTCAAGTGTGCTTTCGTCCACATCTGCCGAAAACGTAACATTTATACTTACTGCCGTTGCAGTGGTAACGGTCACATCTGCACCTATTGGGCATTGTTCATCTATATAACTCTGTACCTTATTTATAAGCTCACTTCCGGCAAGTTGTTTTTCACTGTCAACGATTATCACTTTAACCGTTCCTGCTCCGTTCCACAACGGCAAGCATTTTGCGTCACCCACTCCGTCAACTGATTTTGCCCAAGAGATATACTGCCACTTATTTCCGCTTGTTATAGGATGCGAAACATATTCGGTAAAACGCTTTCGCAGTTCAACATCACTTTCTTTGTCACTGCCTCCTGTTGTTGAAATTTCATTTGTTACGGATATAAGTCCTTGAATCGTAACCGGAAATCTGTTTATTTTCCCTTTTTCAACATTGCCTTTTACTCCGGCACTGTCACACACAATTCGTACCGTTACACTTCCGCCGTTTGGTATAATCGCATTTTCGGTTATATTAAATATAACATTACCTGCCGCCACCTTTTCACCGACAGACACTTTTGCTCCGACGTTACCGCTTACAGTCACACAGCCTGTTGCATAGCTTGCCTCTTTGCGTTCCAATCCAAACTCACCTACACGCATATCAAGATACTTACCCGTAGCGGTTGACGCATAAAAATAGGAGTCAAGAGATGATATAATATCATAAACATTCTCAAACTCCGTTGCCGTTGATTTTTCTATATCGTATGTATAAGTTCCCGATGACGTATCATATCTTGACGGTATCTGCAAAAGCATACGTTCAAGTATTGTATCAATAGTTTCAGCCATTATATCGCCCCCTTAACGTCATTTATATCGCCGTACACGCTGTTTACGGTAAAAGATACTGTAAGCAGTGAGCCGTCTACTTCCATATTAAAGTTATCAATACTTACTATATCTTCATTTGCGGTAAGCATTTCGGTTATCTCGCGCTTGACTTCCGAACGGATGTAGTCACGATTGTAATTCTTTCCGACAAAAGTATCTTCTATATTTATACCGTATCCTGTACCGTTATAAATTTTATATCTGCCCTTTTGCGTATTGAGTATTTTTTGCACCCAATTTTTTATACGTTCCCTGCCGACCGTCATTTTCGGACGACCGTTTATAATAATAAAATCGCCCTTTTGAAAATCAAATGCAGGTTCTGTTTTTGTGTAATCAGCCATTCTCCGTCACCCCCAACACCAAATATCTGTTATTGCCTCTGTACGGAATCATTGCAACTTCTCTGCCTTTATAAACATATCGTCCGTCAATATCCTGTTTGTATAAATCAATAAGACTTTTTATATGGTCCTTAGTCAGAATTATTTTAGAGGTGAATTGTATTTTAAGGTTCGGTAGCTCAATTATTTTACCGAATACGACAAAATCACTCGTTGCGTTTTCACGGTCCTTAAACATCTTTGCAAGTGTTTCGACTCCGTTTTTCATACTAATCTCTCCATATCAATTTTATTGTAGTGAACACCGTTTTTTATACTGTGCTGACTGCTTGTAATCACATATTTAACACCGTCTTTTTCTATCGTACTTCCGGCTCGTGTATAGCTTGTCAGCTCCTCGATTATTTCACCGGAATACGTTTCATCTTCCTTATTCAGCTCGCCAAGATTTTTCTTTGCCAAGTCCGACGCATTATCTCCGTCATTCATTTTTACCACTTCTTGCAGAAAGCCGTATTTTGATATACTCTCCTCGGCTTTCAGAGTAGTCATAACGTCCGTATCTGTTATCACCTTAACACTGTTCTTCATATTCTCAATACTGCCTTTATGCTCAATATTACCCATATACTGTACTGAGTTTTTGAGTTCGGTATTCGGCGATATTCTAAACTTCGGCTCGACCACCTTATCATTGCACAAATATATACGCATACCGTCGGGTACAAAGTCAAAGTTATACCCGTTTCCGCACTTATCAAGAATATCCTTGATAACGTCCGATACGGGCTTGTCGATATATATTTGAGTTATAAGCGTACTCAATTCGGGAATAAGCACAATCGGAATGTATAAATCGTTGCATATTTTCTTTATGCAGTCATCGGCTCGCATAGATGTAAACTGATATGTGTCGGTGGTTTTGTTCAGATACCACCCTACATCAACGGCAGTATATTTGTTTTCATACATTGCTCCGTCGTCAACCTCGATTATTACACCTCTGAAATCTTCTTTATCTCCTCCGCTGTACCTCATAATATCGCCCATTTTTGGTATGTATATATTCATATACTTCATTTCTTTAGGTTTCGGAGTGCTGAAAGACATCGTTGTCGCAAGTGTATTTTTTGTATTTGTCCACGATATATCTCCTATATGCTTTGATACGTCTGTATCATTTACCACTACTTTCAAAGCACCGTCTAACAGCATAGGTGCTTGTTTGAAAATCGAATTGTGGATAGGTATTTTTTCGTTGGTATCCGCAAAATGATATTCTTTTTCACCGGATGTACTTCCTGTACTTCCGTATGTCGGCTCTGTATCGCTTGTCCAAATTCTCACAACACGGGCAGAGCGGTTAATCCCTTCAGCCTCTAATGCAGATGTGAATTTTTCATTGCCTATCACAACATTTCCGTCAATGATAAACTCCGTCATATTTGCGTCACTGCCTGTGTGATACATATGTCGGCTGTCGGTTTCGCTATCTTTCTTTTCGTCACCTTTGACTGCGTATATCACTTTACCGTCGTCAAATTCAATCTTAACAAACGTGCCGTCCGGTCCGTAATACGAACCGAGTGCCATACAAATAAAATCTTTGTACTTTCGCAATCCGCCGTTTGACGTACTGCTGTCACTGCCCCACAAGTATTTATATCCGCTTGCTTGACTGTTCGTATATGTTTGGTATGCCATATATGATTTAGTTGCGAGCGACTTTCCGATGTTCGGTATTTCTCTCTCAACCCAGTTTGCAATATAACTGCCTCCGTCTTTGGTATATCTGAGTACACAATCCCACGGATAATTTCTGTAAGGCACGTTGGTAACAATACCGAATGATGTTCCTCTTGCCTCAACGGTTGTTCCGCCGTCCGCCTGTACCAAAGCGGTATGGTCTGCTTTATTTAAAAGTACATCACCTTTTAACATACCTGCTCCGTTTGACAGATTACAGGACGACGTTACGTCTTTAAATCCACACGAAATAAAAACGTTATACATATCCCCCGTATATGTAGCACCATTATCTTTAACAGGCACTCCTACATTTTGATATGCCGTTATAACAAAAGAAGAACAATCATAATGCGGTCCCCATCTCACGTCTTGACTGTACCAATGACTGTCGTCATTTGCAATATCTGTCGCCCATTGAACTGCATTATCAATTACACCCATATAAACCTCCTTTTCGGCATACAAAAAAGTACATCGAAATTCGATGTACTTTCTAAGCCTTATTTGAAATTTTTAATTTGTCTTTTGTTTTATTATATTACAAAAGGAAAATATTGCAACATTTTTAATCACCGAAACAACCTGCATTATCCATAATAACAAGCAAACGTATCATACTCTTTGTCAAACCGTATCCGTCCTCGCCGTCACCGTTTAGATAGCCTTTTCTTTTTACCTTTTCAATAGTCGCCTCTGCCCATGACGGCATAATGTCAACCGTATAATTTTCAAATCCGTCTGTTTTGTCAATAATAACAAGTGTACGAATAATATCCATTGTAAGACCGAGTTCGTTATCGTCTGTACCACTTATAATACCTCTGTCCATCAGCTTTTGAATAGTCGGTTTAGCCCAAGACGGCATATTATCGTCCATATAGTTATATATCATTGTGTTTTCAACACTGCTAAGCCTTTCTTCTATATTATCAATTCTCGCCATTATTTCATCATACTGCGCCACTGTCAACCCCTCCTGTACATCGTTTAAAAGATTTACTTCTCCAAGCTCGATTGAATAATTCAAATCGCCGCCTGCGCCTACACTGTAATCAAACTTATCTATTGCCGCCGCTGTATTTATATCAACATTGCAAATACCCGTGGAAGTAATGACAAGCCTTATCGGAAGTTTACGTTTACGCCAATTTTCAATCTTGTCTGCGTATTCCTGCCCTTTCATACTTCTGTCCCTTAAATACGGATAGTCGGTCATCGGTAAGAAACTGCTCCACGATACAGTTTTAAGCTCGGGATTTCCGATAATTTTTATCCAGCCGTAATTTGCCGTTTCAAAAGTTTCCGTACCTTGTGAACTCGATACGGTAAATTCGGACGGCGTGACAGGAATATGTATAACTTCTTCACTGTTGTTTATGCTTAAATAGAAATCTAACATTTTGCCTCCTACATATTTGCCATACATTTTTGAATTTTAGGAACTATTACGTTTATAACGTCGTCGGCGATTTCATCGGCGGTTTTGTTGTCGGCGTTTATAACTATCTTAATTTCATTCGTTATAGTATTGCCGCCTTTGTTGCTTTCGGCTATGTATTGACTTAAATTGTTCCAAAATGTTCTAAGTGGAAGTATCGCCTCTGCTCCTGCCTCTCCGCCCATTTGGACTTTTCCGTTTGCATATCCGAACGCTGTCGGACGTGTCATAATACCGCCTTTTGCATTCCATTCAAGTCCAAGTTTCGGAATCGGTGTACTGACACCGGCTATACTTACCGTACCTTTTTGTACAATCTTAGGCGCTTTGATAATTCCTTTAATCTTACCCCAAACTTCCGATACCTTGTCGGCAATACTGCCGAATATCTCCTTGACTTTGTTCACCGCCGCACTGATTTTTTCAGTAATACCATTTTTAATGTTTTCAAAAATAGTCATTACGGTGTTTTTCACATTTCCAAACGCTTCGCTGAATTTACTTTTTACGACTTCCATCTTCTCACCGACTGCATTGACAACCTCACCAAGCTTACCGCCTGTTAATTGATTAATTGCGTCATAGCCTGTCCTGTAGTATTCCTTGACACCCTCTATTGCCGCAAATGTAGCACCTTTCAGTCCCCCGCCGTGCGCGTCATAGGCACTTTTTATGTTGTTCAGTTTTTCCGATACAACATTTTTAACACCGCCCCATAATTCTGACGTTTTTTCTTTGACTCCGTTCCACATCTCGCTTCCGATTGATTTGATACCTTCCCAAATTGACTTTATCAACTGCAAACCCAAATCAAACCAATTAACAGACTTAAATTCTTTTACGATTGCACCCGTTATTCGCGGTAAAGCCGCTATCAACTGCGGAATTGCCCGTACAAGTCCGACTGCTAAGTTTACGACCAACTGCATTCCGTTTTGTATAATTTGGGGCATCATCGAATATGACGCGCTAACAATTCCTGTTATCAGATTTACACCTGCATCTATTATTCTCGGTAAATTTGCTATCAAACCGTTAGCTAATGACGCAACAAGCTGAACGGCTCCCATAACCAATAAAGGAACATTATCCACTAATCCGTCAACCAACCCCTCTATCAAAGTTACTGCTCCGTTCACAATTTGAGGCATAGAATTAGTTAATCCTTGCATTAAATTGCTGACTATTTTTGACGCCGCATCTAATAACTGTGGCACTACGCTTGAAATACCGGCGACCGCTACAATAATCATATTGCTCAAGCACTCTGAAAATTGCGTTGCGCTCTGTGTCAGACCATTTACCAAAGACGATATAAGCGATACGGCACTGTTTGCCAATGTAGGAGCGAGGTCATTAATTAACGGTGGAATTGTTTCGCCGATTACCGGTGCCAACCCCTCAATTAAATAGCCGATACCACTCAAAGCACCTTTAATGGCGGGTATAATATTCTGTCCGAATGTTACGGCTGTATTAATCAATGCGTCTAAACTTTGGTCAAACATATCACCGCCCGTTGTCAGTCCCACCAACACGTTTTGAAATGCCGCTTTCAGTGACCCCCACGATCCGCTTATTGTCGTACTTGCCTCTTTTGCGGTTGTGCCGGTAATATCCATTTGAGTTTGAATTGCGTGAATAGCCTGTGTAATATCGGCAAATGATGAAATGTCGTACCTCTGTCCCGTAAGCTTTTCTGCGTCACTGAGAAGTCGTTTCATTTCCTCTTGTGTACCGCCGTAACCTAACTTCAAGTTGTCAAGCATAGTATAATTCTGTTTTGCAAATCCCTGATACGCATTTTTTATGGACTCCATATCCGTACCCATTTTATTTGCATTATCGGACATATCAACCAATGCCGAATTTGCGTAATCCGCCGCCTTGTTTGTATCTCCGCCTAAGCTTGATATTAATGACGCTGAAAATCCCGTAACAGTATCCATATATTCATTCGCCGACATTCCGGCAGTCATATATGCCTTATTTGCATTTTCTAATACAACATTTTGCGCACTCATCAAACTGTCGTATTTCCCTTGAATATCAGAAACACTTTTACCGACACTCTGTGCATATTCCTCAACACTTCTTCCGCCTGCTCCGAACAACGTTTCTACACCGCCCGTAAGTTGTTCATAATCAGCAAATGCACCGACAGACTTTGAAACCAAAGCCGTTACGGCAGTCGCCGCGGCCGCTCCTGCCACCGCTAAACCTTTTCCGACTTTTATGGCACTGCTCCCTATACCTTTCATTACAGAAGACATCTTTGAGGCGCTGTTCGTTGCGTCTTTCATCGACTCATTCATATTTTTGACACTGCCGATTACACTTTTTATCCCTCGGGCAAATCCACTCGCATTAAGGTTCATATTCAGAACTATCGAACTTTTATTCTGCAAAACTATTCACCCCCTACGCTATCACAAATGCACGGCATTTGCTCGCTATAATTTTGCTCTGCAAAATTATTCACCTCCCAACGCCTTCCACTTTGCGTACTCGTCATCATTTGCCTTTTTGGCACTTGCAAGGAAAAATATTTTTTCAATTTCTGGTCTTGCAAGCACCTTTTCGGGCAATATTCCTCTTTGCAGATAATGATGTATCATATAGAGTTCATCATCTGCCTCTATCAGTTTTTTACTTCTTCAACAAGTTTTACACTGTCGATATATCCCGCAAGTTTCATACACTCCATTGCAATCGGTGAGATTTCGCCGTCGTCAAAAATCTTTTCTACGATTTCTTCGGGATATGTACAGCCGTATGCCTCCTGAAGTTCTTTTGAATGTAAATCCGGTTCGGCAACACACTCATAAACAAGGTGAGCGTCACCGTCCTTTTCCATTTCCGCCGATTCTGTTGCAAGCGACTTTGTCGGTGCTTTTATAACAATCTCGCCACCAAGGCTTTTTACATAAACTCTCGCTCTTTTTACGTTTTTCTTTGCCTCAAGCACTTGCTCCTTACGCTTAATAAGTTCCGCAAGAGTAATTTTTGTATTCTTATCCATAATCTTTTACCTCCGTTATTACGCATTCATTGTAGATGTAAGGTCATAGTCGGTAAAACCGCCGCTGAATTCTTCTTCAACTATCTTACCGGTTTCAAAATTCATAAGTGACACATCATTATACCAACAATTATCAAGTTGAATTGTTTCATAACCGCCGTTATCAGGATCTTCAAGTCTTGCCACCAACGTATGTCTTGTATCTTTACCTTTTTTATGTCCGTCAGCTATTTCTTTACCCCTTGAATATACTTTTCGTACGGTATATGAAAATTCATAGTCAACGCCCATAAGCTTTGAATCGTTCGTTGTATCGCCGGCAAAACTTACACTCTCACGATTTGTCTTTTCCTTTGCCTCAAACTTATACACTTCATAGGCAAGACTTCCGTCAATCCAAAGTTTACCGAATGTACCGGAACAAAGTTGATTGCCTCTCGGTTTAACACTTTCAGCCATTATCTATCACTCCAATCCTATTTTAAAACTCAAGTCCTCAATACAATCCTGTATTGTAATATCCGCACCCGCAAATATGATACTTCCCGTATTTGCCACTTCGACCTCACTGTCTGTCCAATCCGACACGTCATATTTTTGAGCAAGCCATTCACGTTGCGACTGAACGTCAATATAAGCTCTGCAATCGGCACCGTCATACAATACGCCCTGTGACTGCAACGACTTAAAATACTGATTAACCGCACCGATAAACAACATTTTATTTTCGTGACTGTTTACAACATTAATATAATTTTCCTCAAACGATGCTTTTATATCATCTCTTATGAGGTCAAGACTGTCTATAATCTTGATTTTCTTCATATCCTCCGTCTTATCGCCCGACAATGTTACAAGCGAATTGACACCTCTGCCGACTTTAACCTTTTCGCCGTCATTGATAAGTATAAACTTACCGCCGTCAATATCATCATCCGGAGTTGTACTTTCCGTTATGCTTTCAACCTCCGCAAGAGTTTGATACGTCGCACCCTCTGTCATAGGCAATCCTGCCAAAAGTCCTGCAATACGGCAACAGTATTCGGCAGTGGTATAAACCTTTGTACCGACTTTTATATCATCGGTTGCGAAGTTTATAATACCCTCATTATTCGCCGCATACGGAAGTACGGCTTTAAATGTCTTTTTCGCACTTCTCTGTGCAATAATCCAATCCGCAATATCTTTTTCGTTATCGGCAAGCGACGGTATTGCAAGGTAATTCCACTTTTTATTTTTTAATCGTGCAAGTGCGTCGTCATAGGTATCTTCCGCACCTATTCTCTCAACAATAACCCTTTGCGGTCCGCCGAGGAACGTCTTGCTTATGTAATCATAATTTGCGGTTGTCCAATGAGATTTTACAACTTCTCTCTCATTTGTATACGAATATGATGTAATATCGCTTTTGGTTGTGTCACGCAAGATCAGTGCAACAATGCCGTTTGCACTTCGTTTAATTGCCGTTTCAGCTTTGGACTGAAACACTATATTTATTTCAGGTAAACCCATTATAAATCTCCTCCTAATATCAAATCTTCTGCCTTATCGTATGTACTTTCGTTTCTCACCTTAACGGTGTAATTGTATACAAGCTCCGTCACAAGTGTGTAGTTTTCCAAAGAAAAATCTATACTAAAACTTCTTATACGCATACCGTCGGACAATACAAGCGGATTGTATAAAAACAAACCTCTTAATTTTTCAGCCACATCAATAAATTCATCTTGACTTATATCTTTCGGAACATATCTTATTCGTACCGTCTGCGTTTCATCGTCCAAAAATGAATTTGTCGACTGTACGTTAAGCGGAAACATTTCAACGATAAAGCAAGGCTCTGAAAATCCTTGTTCGGTGTATGCCGTATATACCGCATAATCATCACCAAACAGGTTATGAATAGCTTTCGTCACTGCATTTTTTATTTTTGATGTCATTTCAATACTTCCTCCATTTTCTGCATAAGTATTTTAGGTGCATCCCTTTCAACTTTCGGTACTACGGTGTTAAGATACTTTTTACCCTCAACCCACTTTTTGCCGTTTTTCTTAGGCTTGTACTTCGGGGACGTACCCTTTCCGAGCCTTGTACGGTGTCCGAACTCTACATAAGGAGCATATTCAAGTGCGGTATATATTCCGCCTTTTACCGTACTTCCGCTTACGGTTGTTCTTTCTGCTTGCCAACTCTTTTTCAGTGTACCGCCCGTTTTACCATTCTTGTAATGTCCGGGTTTTGTTACGTTACTGATGTATTTTAATGCCCTCTGTGAAATTACATTCATAGCCGATGCACAAGCTTTGGTGTAATCCGTTCTTTCCATTTGTTTTTGCAATTTCTCAAGCTGTGAAAAATCAATCTCATTCATTACGCATAATCCTCGAATAATTCCAGTGCAATTTCTTGGTGCGATGTATAAACCGCACTTTCACCGCTACGGCAATAGTCAGTTGTTTTTCCGTTTTGTGTAACGGTTATTTTACTGCCCGACGGTATTTCAACCTCAGGCGCAATAAAAAGCACAACCGATTGCGATACAGTGTTATATCCGTCGTCCTTTGCCGCCGAATTTCGGCTTTGAAACGAAAGTCGGCAAGGCTGTTCCGTTAAAACAGCCTTTTCGGTAAATACAGTTTCGCCTGTTTCCTCATTCACGCTTGAAACTTTCACTTTGACCGAGCATAAACCTTTATACAGTCTTTCAATCGCCGCTCTTACCATATTCATCACCACACCAACTTTCTGAAACGTGCAAGCCTTGCTTTGTAGTCTTTAAACACGCTCGACATACTGCTTGAATTACTGCCGTACGATACGGTAACATCGCCCTCTTTGATTGACGTTACATTGTCATATTGCCCCGATGATGACGACACGTCATAGCGGAACAAGTCCGCCGCCATAAGTATAACGGTATGCTTTAAATCATCGGGAATACTGTCAATGTGGCAATAATTCTTGATATATTCGATTGTGCTTTCAATACACCTTTCGGCTTTTCCTCTGTCATCTTCGCTTATGCCGTACATATCCGTAAAAACAGTTATATACTCGTCCATAAGTCACCTCATCAAATCTTGTGACGCATTTCGACAATTCTAATCTGCTTAGGGTCATATACAGGTGTCCAGTTTGTTGCATTAGCAAGTTCCGTACGCGTAGGACCTTCCGTATTTGCGACATCGGCGTCCGTAAACTTAACACCGCGTGGGTGAAGAATATACGTCTTACGATTGATAAGATAGTCAACACCACTGCCCTTTTTCTTATCTCTGTCTGTTTCGGTTGCAACAAACTTTTCCGGTGTACCGTTACCGAGTGCAATCGCACCGTTGCCGAAAAGATATGTTGAAAATACTTGACTCGAACCCGAACCTGTTACGGGACAGCCGTCATCAATAATAACTCGCTTACCCATATATGTACTGAACGGATTTGCACCGGACGGCTGAATTACGTCAATAAGGTCTTGCTTTCTGAGTGCCGCCTCAACCGCACTGTGCATAACAACAGCGGTAAGTTCCGCTTTGTTGTCGCCTAAAAGCTGTTGTGCGTCAATAAAAGCACTTCCGCTCCATTTTGCACTGTTACCGCTTGCGCTTGAAATATCAAGAATGTTTGACGCAAGTCTTGTTTCAGCCTCTTTAGGCGAACCGTCGGATACTGCCGGAATTGTGCCGAAGATACCTTTAAGCACAGCGATAAGTTCCTTTTGTAAATCTCTCACCCAAAAGTCAGATACAAGACTTGCAATCGCCGCCATAGGGTCAGCACCCGACATTGCGGCCGAAAGGTCTGTCGCACTCCACATTTTTGCACGTCTTAAAATTACCGCAACGTCTTTCTTACTGCTGATTTTGTCGGCAGTAAGGTCGTCACCCTCGATAACCGTTTCCGATTCACCTGTTAGGTCAGAGAAAAACGGCATATTTACAAGCGGACTTGCCTGTGACGCAAGCTTGTCAAACTCTGCGTCGTTTTGAACTATACCGCTCTGCACAAGTGCCGATTTTTCAAGTGTTTTTTGAATAACGTACGGATTAAACAGTTCCGGTACGATAATATCTGATAATGTTGTTCCCATATTAAATTCCTCCTGTCGTTCCTGCCTCTTGCATTAATACTTTTGCTCTTGCAGGGTCGTTTTTATAAATTTCACCTTGTTTGGTAAGATTAAATGTTTCCTTTGCCCAAGGATTTACGTCTGAACCTCCACCGCCGCCTTTTGGTGTATATGCTCCTCCTTTTTCGGCAAAAAGGTGTGAGTACGTCTTATCCTCCCTAAGCGGTTTAAGAATATCGTCCACACCGACAGGCTTGCCGTCTTTGTCGAATGTAAACTTGTCAATTCCGCCTTGCTTGTAAATAAGATAGTCGGCATCGGTTACACCGGCTTTTGAAAGCTGTTCCTTTAATGCGTATGTCTTTGCGGTGTTCAACGCATCTGTTTTAAGCGTTTCAATCTCGCTTTCATACTCTTTGATTTTGTTCTGCAATTCCGCGTTGTCGGCATTTGATTGTTTAAGGTCCTCAATGGTTTTATTCGCCGTTTTAAGCTCCGTAACTTTGTCATTGAAAACATTTTTCGGTACTGCATACTTCGGAAATTCAGAGTTTACAGTCGACATCACTCCGTCAATATCCAACTTGCCGTCCTCAATCTTCGCCTTTTCCAATATTGCCTTTAACCATTCCATTCTTATTTCTCCTCCATAATTTTTTATTCAGGTGCGTTCCTGTAAAAAAGCATTGTTCTTTATTCTCTGCAACACTTGAAAAAAGAGTATAAAAAAAGCACCGTTTCATAGGTGCTAAGGCGGTAAACCTCGTATATTCACTTGTTCCACTCTCCTTTTTCGTATCAAAAAAGCACGCCCTAAGACGTGCTTTTATATTATTGTATCAGCAAAAACTACTCGGCATATTCTTCTCGTGTTCTTCTATTTCTTTTGAAAATAGTTCCGTAAATTCGGCATGCAATCTTTTATATTCTTCTAAATCTCCTGCCTCATAAGCTTCATTAGCTTTTTTCAGCAATTCAGCTGTTTCCTTAGACGGATTCCACATCATGTCAAACACCTCTCTACATCAAACTCTTTATAACATTAATCAATAAATTTTTCAACTCATTATCATTACCGACTATTGAAAAGCACTCCGCATATAACTCTTGTATCTTGCCCTTTCCATACTTCAAACTCGCATACTCGCTAATTTGTTTTTCTATACAGTTCGGATTGCTTTCCAAGTAACTCTTTAAACATTCAGACGTTTTAGACTTAATCAAATTTATACTTTGATTATAACTCAAATTATGCTTTTTGGCAATAGAAATTACACAATTTTCAAAATATTTGTGTCCTATCTCGTGTAAATATGGTGCAAATTCTGTTTTGTTTGCAAACATTCCCATTTGTTCATTTACATACTTGATAATGTCTTTAACAGTCATATATTTACCGTTTATGTACATTATATCCGTGCGTTTGTCGTAACCCGCAATAGCAGTCGGTTCAAAATTATTCAAATCAAAATCAACTATCGCTACTTTTGGCATTTCTACCTTTCCGTCAATCGTTTTCTGTATAATACTCAAACTACGTTCGGCAAGTTTAATTGCTTTTTTATTCGCAATATTCGTATCATCAACAAACATTTCAAACTGACTGTTTGTAATCGGATTTAGTTTGATTTTCTCCGTTGTACCGTTATTCATACTTATTTCGGCTTGTTTAACTTCGGTGCCGATTTTCGGATTTCTGTCACCGCCAAATGCCTTTGACATATAATCAATGTCATCTTGTTGTGTTTCCGCATCGTCATCTTGTTTTTCATCTTCCGCAAAATATGCCGTTATTGTACCTCTGCAACGGGTATGAAACGGCGGAGCGGTTATACCTTGCTGATACTCGGAAAGTTTAAAATGCTTACCGTGCATACTTGCACATTCACTGCAAATATCACTGTCCATATTCTCGTCAATCTCGTATTCTTCAAAGCCTGCGTCCTTTAGCGACTGCAATCTTGCGTCAACCATAATATGCGTATATTCCGTCTGATACAATGCGGCGGCACGGCTTTTTGAAACATTCATTCTTGCAGAAATATTTTTAATCATTTTATCGGGACTGTCGCCCCTTGTTATGCCCTGTACAAGATTTGTATTGAGTTCTCTTAAAAGTTTCTGCTTATCGTTCCATATCCTGTCGGAGAAATTACTTCCGTCAAGCCACTTTTCATATATCGCATTCTTTACCGTGTCACGGTCGAACTTTGCAAAATTAACAGCATAATCAACCGAATCGGCAATATGTTTATTTGTTGTATAATATGTATCACTGTATGCCTTTTTAAGTGATGTTGAAAATTTATCCTCTTGCTTTTGTTTCAAGAGTTCGACTTCTCCACGCATTTGATATTTGAGTGCCTCCAAACGGCTTACCCTTGAACGCATATACTCATTATCAAGCATTGTCGTCCACTTGCCGTCTGCGTTATCAAGTGCCTTTTCGCGAAATTCTTCAAGCGACAGCTTAAACCCTTTAAGTTCGTCACGACTTAGCTGTTTTCGTGCCTCTGCCATACTGATACCGTTTTCACCCGCATACCTTGCGTAAAACGTTTCAATCTCTTTTTTTATGCCGTTTAAGGACCTTTCATACTCTTTTATGAGTTCGCGTTCTATATCATCGGCTTTCTGTGCGTGGATTTTTAAAAGCTCACTGTTCCTCTTCTTCCAATACTCGTTCATTATGTCCACCCATTATATCGTCACTGTCGTCCTTTTCTTCCGCAATTCTCTCCATTTCCTTATCTGCGTCCTCGACAAACGGATGACGTTCAATAATCGTGCGTTGAGATATAACACCAACGCTTTTTTGTGCTATATCCGCAAGTTCGGTGTCGTTTGAAACGCTTGTCCTTGTCCACGTCTGCGTGACATTTTCACAAGCGATACCGCTGTAATCGCATATCGCTTTGATGAGTTCTTCAAACCCACTCCTAAACTCCATTTCTGCCATACCGGCTTTGAGTTCAAGCAGTGAATACAAATATTTCAATGCCGTACCCGATGAATTACCGAAGTTCTGCGGATCGGGATCAATACCTTTGCCCTGTTCAAAAATACTCTTGCGTGTCATTTGGAGCATTTTCTCTCTTGCCTCAACCGGAATATCAATCGTCAAAGTCGAAAGTCCTCCGCTTGCTCCGTCCTCCGAATCAAGCTTAATAGTCTTGTACTTCTTGAGCTGTGTCAAAAACTCCGAAAGGCTCTCGCCCTCATACCCGCTGAGTACAAATATAATCTCCTGTATATCTTCAAGGTCGTTTATAAATCCGCTGTAAGTTTTATCGTATGTATCAATAAGTCCTTTTATTGGTGTAAGGTCATCACGATGAAAGCCGTTATTGAAAAACGGAATAAACGGTACACGTCCGAAATTATGACTGTACACGTTACATATAGTTCCGTTTGTTTCAACGTCGTACACGTTGAACATATTATACATTTCAAGCCGTTCAAGACCGTCGCCAATCTTCTTACGGAATACACTGCATTCCTTATCAGTCCAATACTCATAAACGTGGTAAGTGTCACCGTTATCGTCAAGCTCTTGATATGTTCTGAAACACGCCGTAAGTTCGTGTTCCAAAGTATCGCTCCATATCGGTATAACTTGCTTGCTGTCTATAACGTCGTACTTAAATCCGTCATTATCCCAGTAGTGAATCCAACCCAAACCCGCATTTGACGCATTTATCGCAAGTCTTGAACATATTTTCGTGTATCGACTGCCGAGTATATTGCTTATTTTCTCATTCGCCGATTTATTCCCGACATCAAATAACGGCGGTGATGTAAACATATACGCCGCTTTTTGGTCTACAAGCAATCCGTGAAAATTAGACGGTATTCTGTTGTCCGCATTCCTCAAAGGTTTTTCGCCGTCACTGTGCGTCATATGCAGAATGTCATTATCGTTCAGATAATATCGTTCCGCCGTCTGCACTCTTGATATAAAATTTTCGTGTCCGGGTATATATTTCTTTATCAGTTTCTTTACTGTTTCCAAATCCAATTTTATCACCTACTTTAAAATTGACAGTCCGCCTTTTTTCCTGTTCATCATCTCTGCAATACCTGTTGTTGCGTCGGGTGCGTCGTCGTGCTTGTTCTTGCCCTCACGCTGATATGTCGTCATCGCCTTATAGTATTCGGGAAAACGTATGTGCCAGTCGCAAGGAAAATATATATGCTCCATTACCCAAGTGCTGTTGGATAATATTCGTGCCTCTTTGTTATTGCTTTGGTGAAACCATTTCACCGTTGTAAAATTACTGCCGTATTTTTCGGCAAGGATTTCACGCACACGTCTTGCGAACGAACGTCCGCCGTTATTGCTTTCAATCTTTGCAAGGTTGACGTTGTTCTCGTATAATCTACGTGCCGTTTCACCCTCTGTAACCTCCATAGGCTCGTCGGTATAATACACGTCTATGACGTATACTTCTTTGCCGTATATGCCGTATATTATGTTGCAGAGATAGTCCGCACCTGTATCGGCGGTATCGCAATATGCGTGTATCTGCGTAATCGGCGGTAAGCTGTCGTATGTTTTTAGCGTTGTGTAGAGTTTTCCTTGCAAGTCAATCGGCTCTTGCTGATAGTTCGCACTTGCTATATCCGCACCCATTGCCTTAATCTTTAAGTCGTAACTGCTCCGTGAAAGTATTTCGTCACAAAGCATATTGCCGTCATCACATACGGCTTTCATCGTGATTACTCTGTGCGATATGTTGTTCTCGCTGAAATACTCAATCGCACGTCCCGCAAGGTCGCCCGAAGCCCACCGTGTCATTATAATGATTATCTTGCCTTTTTCTTCAAGTCGTGAAAGCATTGTGTTCGTAAACCATTCCCAATGCTTTTCTTTGACTGTTTCGTTGTATGCCTCCTCAGCATTTTTGATAAGGTCGTCGATTATAAGTAAACTCGCTCCGAAACCTGTCGCAGTACCGGACGGCGATGTGGCAAGATAGTTGTTGTAACCGCCCTCAAGGCTCCATAAGTTCATCGCTCCGTCGCCTTGCTTTATCCTCACATTCGGAAATATGTCACTGTAAATAATCTTTTCCGTATCGGCTTTTTCTTCTTGAATGGCGTTACGCACCGCTTTTGAAAATGTGGTTGATAACGTTTCATTGTATGAACCGGTCATTATCTTTTCACTTTGATTTCTGCCGAGTACCCATTCGACAAACATTGACGCAGTACGGCTCTTGCCGTGACGCGGCGGTAAATTGATAATCAATGCGTTTTCGTCGCTTTCGTAAAACGATTGCATTTCATTGCATAACCGTACAAGAAATTCTCTCTCCGACTTGTAGAATGACGGTGCGGTTAAATGGCAAAAATAAAAGAACTCGCGTCGTGCAAGTTCTTTCTTCGCCTCAAGCATTATTAAATTTTTATCCATCACCTATCAACTTCCTTAATTCGTCGGTCGTAAGATTTGCCATAGGATTGTTTATGTCCATAGTCCCGCTGTGCGTTATTTCCTGTTTCGGTGAAAATTCATCTTTGCATTTGCGTTCAAGATACCATAACGATAAATTAATATCGCCCTTTTTTATCCCGTGTGCAACATTTAATTTCGACTTCATTTTGATATTGTCTTTAAGTAACTCTTTTCGCTCCGAAAACTCCTTGTGTTTCTTGCAGTAATTGTATAACGTGCTTACCGCTATATCCGCATAAATACAAGCCTCTCGGTCACTTAACCCCATTAAAAATCCCTCTTCGAGTTTTTGGACTGTCTCTTTCGTAATCTTTCTCGGTCTTGCCATGAATTTCACCTCCTGTTTTTGGGTATAGAAAAAGCTCATTCTATCGAATAGAACGAGCTTTCTTTGCTTTGATCATTTTTTTACTTTCCTGTATCTTTTTTCTCTTTCCAATATTTCCAATCTTAATCTGTATCGCTTATCTTTATAGATTCCAATGTTCATAAATATTCCTCTTACTAGTAGTAATACTAATAATCCTACACAAGCTATACCTACCACAAATAATTTTAGTGCACTAAGATTTGATGGATCAATACCAAATTTCTCATCGATTACCTGTGGAAGAACTAATAAAGCCGCAAAATATGCTAATGCAATATTATAATAAATAATATCGCTACCATGCTTTGTTTCTTCAAGTTGTTCTCTTAAGTTAAATTCCTCAGCATCTAATTGTATGTTATCATAATACCTGTATTTAATTTCATACTGTTGTCTAAACTCCGTATACTTTTCTGTATTCCAATCCATTTCCATTATCCTCCGTAAAAATTGTATTTGTGTATATAATTCGACAATATCACACAAAATTCCTTTTTTAGAAGAATAATTTTTTTAATATCTCAATTCCCACCAATCACACGAGATATTCACCCATCATCTCACGATGATACACCGCTTATGTTACTAATTCCACGATACACTATATCACAGGTGCAATAGGACATTCTATGACATCTTTTATTAAATTCAATGCTTTTCCATGTAATCTGCACACTTGTTTATAACTGTAATTCATTTTACAAGCAATCATTTCCCACGTTTGAAAATTGAGATAACGCAAAATTAATATAGTCCGAAGTGTTGCGTCGTCGAGTTTATTCACGTTTTCCAAAATCTCTTTTTTAATCTCATACAGTCTGTCAATGCGTTTATCTATCAATTCGGAATACGCGGCATAGCTTATGAACTTATTCTCCGAAGTATTCACGTTTGACGTCTGCACCTTTTCACTGCCCGACTGAGCCACAGTGCTTGTCGCATTTGTCAAAGCACGCTCTTGCTCCAAAATCAGTGCGTTAATCTCCTCGTCCATATTCCTTGCTCTCGAAAGCCATTCTTTACATTCTTTAATCGTCAAATCAATTCCCCCTATGCTTTCTTATCCGGTACATATTCCGGACACTTTTCAATCCTATACGAATCATACGTCTTGCGGTGTACATTTTCAGCTGTCCAACCCTCCACAGGTTGAAAGCAACTGCTCCACGAACAATCACCGCAAGCGTTCTGACACGTCCAACATAATTGTTCTTTAACCATTTTGCGCCTCATCTAATCGCTGAACATACTCGGTAAAATACCATAGCAGTTCATCTTTGAATTGCTCAATAGCTTCATCTGCTTTTTCCATAGACGAAAAATATATCACGTTAACGTCTTGGAAGTATTCCTCGCCTACCATCATCAATTTATCGTCAAAATGATTGTACTTAATTCTAAATTTTCTGGCAAGGCTATTTCCCCAATCTTTTTTAGTCACGGCTCTGTCGTTTTGCGCCTGCCATTGACGCAAGCGACGAAGCAATCTGTCTGCACGAGCGTTGTTCTCGGCAATCATCTTGTTACTGTAATAGTTACCCTTATCATAACATTGCTCATCCTCTTGGTCATTAAACTCTGTAATTTTTATCATACTATCGTCTTCTGTATTAATTACATAATACGTTTCACCTATTTTAGTCCTCTCATATCCAGTCTTAGGCTTGTCCGTAACCAAACCTAATATTTTAGCCTGTTCTTCTGATATTTCGGCTTTAATACTCTTTCCATTTGCATTAATTGTTACCTGCATTGTTATTCCTCCGTATTATTCACAGGGCTTTGCTCGTATCGGATAATATTCCGAACTCTTTTCATAATATCCTCAATCTCATTTCCTATCTCAAATTGTTTGCATGTATCAATTAAATCTATACCTCTGGCTAAATCCAAGGCACCGAGCATTTTTACATAGCGAAATTCCGCCTCTTCGATGTTTATTGCTCTTTTTAAATCGTACTTTGCATTGTCTATATAGTTATAAAACCTCTTTATTTGGCTTTCGCGTTTCTTTTCTTTAATCTTCTTTATCAGTCCCATTATTTTCACACTTCCTTCTTTTTCTGTCTTGTGCAATCACTTTAAACAATATTCTTTGTTCACAACGTGACGTTTCATCATCAAACAATCCCAAATAATGTTTGATTAATTCTATAAGTGAAATTCTCACTTCGTTTTTGTGTCCGTTGACGTATATTGAAACTTCAAACGGTATTTTCTCACCGTGATTAATTCCCGTAGCCATTATCACGGCATTTCATCAAAATTCATACCCATCGCCAGTTGTCCGGCAAGTCTTTTATAATCGTTTGTCATTTTTTTATTCCTCCTATTCAAGATTTGTTATATTGCATTTCACCGTACCATCATCATATTTTTTTGTTTCAAGTATTGCATTGGCGTTCTCACCAACCTTCTCCACATATTTTGTATATGTATCAATGCCATAAAAGGCATATGCATTACCCTCATACTCAACCATAATTTTATATACCGCAGGGTGAGTAATCATGGTTATACTCTTACCACAATTTACAGGTGTTACATATGCACTTCTGTAATATTTATCTATGACTTTGACTTCTACTGTTGAAGTTTCGGTGCTAATACACTTTGCACAGCTTGTCAATATAAATATCAATGTCATTGCAACCAACATTGATATAATCTGCTTAATATATTTCATCTACTTACTCCTCCATTTCTTCATTTTTCAGCCTTACTTTTTCAATCGGCACAATAATTACTGCGTGTTTGGTTTTGTCCAACAGCTCAAGTGAATATTTCAAAAATCCTCTCGGGTCTTTTCTTGCGATACACGCATTAAGGATAAACGGTGTCGGTTCGGGGATATTATAAAAATCCGAATAATAAACCGTTTTATTAAGATTTTGTTTTACTTCAAGAATATCCATATCACAAATCCTCAATGCTTATAAATATGCCCGTCTGCTCCGCCCAAAACTTTTCTGTTATTTCACTTGCCACAAGTGCGTCATCTTTCCAAAATCCCACTTCCGTCATAACGTCTTTAAGCATTTTCTGCAAGTTATCCGTATCGGGTTTTGTTGCCTTATACTCACCGTCCGAATGCTTGCCTTTAGGGAAGCACCACTTTGTCACCATACGCACAGGCTTTTCAAACATCTTTTTAGGTGCGTAATGCGAAAGATGTGCCGCAAGTTTTTCTCTTACCGCTTTAACTTCCGGCGGCTCATAAAATACCGGCTTACCTTTTACAACTGCAACCTTTTTTTCTTGATACGTTTTTGTCGGCGGTATCATTGCCATAAAAAATTGTACTTTCATTTTCTCACTTCCATTTATTTACTTTGTGTCTGTTCTGAAATTTTTGCCTTGTCAGTCAGTAAGGGGAAGGAGTTGTTGTGCGTAAGCTGTCGCACAACTACTTCCCCCTGACCTTAGGGAAAGGGAAACCTTTATATATACGTAGTATATATAAAGGTTTCCTTCCCTCGGGAAAAAGTCGATATTTTCCCGAGTTTTTCTTCCCTAAGGAAAATTAATTTTTTCTCGACTTTTTCTCTAAGGAAAGGAAAGAAAATATTTCGATATTTTCCCTCTTAGGGAAATTTTAAAGAGTAATTTTCCCTCCGATATTTTCCCTCTTATTTCTTACCGACTTGACCCTCATCAATCCAAAATCCGCCGTGTTCTTTCAATCTGTTTCTTACAGTTTTCTCTGTAACTCCCATATATTCTGCCATTGCTTTTACTGTCACTTTATCATCAATTCCGCACGCTTCAAATGCTGTTTCAAGGGAATTTTTACGTTTGTTTTTACGTTCTGCGTCTGTTTTCTTTTTAGAAAAATTCTTCTTCCACATCGGCATTCCGTCATCAACCGCAATATCTTTCAGCACACCGATATTATCAATATTATGAACAGGATATTTAAACCACAGGTTTACAGGCGCAAACTTTGGGAACTCTCTAAGCGTACCCTCTATACGCCACGCACTACGGCTTTCAACCGTTTTTCTTGCCTTACCTACATCTTCTATAACGCACTCGTAAGCGTCGTTTTCAAGGTATTCTCGACACAATGCAAGCATTTGAGTTTCACTGCACAAATCGTCTTGTGACGCATGATACAGTTTATCGTATTTATACAACCAACCCTCACATACTTTACATACTGCCTTATTCTTTTCCTGTTTTAATATATCGTCGTTCAATTCAAGTTCTACAAGGTCGATAAGTGCATCGGGATCACGTGCAAACACCCCCGAACCCGAGGCTCTGTCCATACTTCTTTTACCGCCCTGCGCACCCTTACTGTGATGATGACAATATATCACCGCACAGCCGAGTTCCGTACACACCTTGTCGAACTGATTGCAAAAGTGTGCCATTTGGTCTGCACTGTTTTCGTCACCCGTTATAACCTTATATATCGGGTCAATTATAATCGCTATATAATTCTTTTTGCTTGCCCTGCGTATAAGTTTCGGAGCGAGCTTGTCCATTGGTACACTGCGTCCTCTAAGATTCCAAATATCAATGTTGGATAGATTGTCGGGTGCTATGCCAAGTGCTGTATAAACGTCCTTAAAACGGTGCAGACAGCTTGCTCGGTCAAGTTCAAGATTAACGTACATTACTTTGCCTTGCGTACAGTTCCATTCAAGCCACTTCTTCCCCTCTGCAATGGCACAGCACAACTCAATCAATGCGTATGATTTACCCGCCTTTGACGGACCCGCTATAAGCATTTTATGTCCCTGTCTTAATACACCGTCAATTAATGGCGGTGCAAGTTCGGGTAAATTGTCCCACACATCAGCCATACTTTCGGGATCGGGCAAGTCATCATTAACGCTTTCTATCCATTCACGCCACTCATTCCAATTTTCTTTGCCTATATTGGTATCAAGAAGATATTGTTTTTTATCGTTACGCATTACGCCCGGCATACGCGATAATCTTGACGGATTTCTATTCTGAATATCAAGTTTCAATCCGTTTTTATTACACACGTTATACAGATAATCAACACGTTTTTTATATTCTTCATATGTTGACGCGTCAATTTTTACTATTGCGTGCAGGCTCTTTTTGCCACTGTATACGAGTGCCGCAACAGGTAATTCCAATTCTGTTATAATGGCTTTTTGTGCCGAAATGTCCATTGTATCGGATTCGACAAGTGCATATCTGAACTCCGTTACGTTTTCATTTTTTACGCCATTACCGTCAAGAGGGTTAAACCTTATCCACGCACCGACTTCGCTGTTATAATCGCCGAGTACACTGCCTATATCGCCTTTGCATTGGTACAGTTCCTTTATAAGCTGACCTGCCGTTCTGTCGTAACAGCCTTTTGACGGCAAGAATTTTCCGTCATGTTCCCAACTTTCCGTAACATAGCCTACGTTTTCGTCCGGCTCAAAAAGTGTTTCGAGGTATGTGATAATCTGCTCTGTCGGATTCCATTGTTCGGGAATATGTATCTCACTGCGTTCAAGCCAGTTCCTGTCTACTACAACAAGTTCGTCTTTAGAACCTATTTCACTGTCCCAATCAAGCTCGGCTGATACATTTTCATAATGGTATCCGTTTTCTTTAGCCATTTGAATGATAGTTCCGGCAGTAACGGGAGCAGATGAGCCTTGAAATGTCGCCCACTTCTTTGCACATTCACCGCTATGGTAACGGTTTACGTCTTTCATACTCCACATATCCCAATCAGATACCGTATATCCCTCGTGTTTTAGTGCCATACCTACGTTTATCCACTCTTGATAACTGCAAGTTGACGGATCAATATATTCAAGAATTTCTGTCAAATTATAATCGTTCATATCTTAATTCCTTTAATATTCACTCGGATTTATCCCCGACGGTATTCGCCAACCGTTTGCAGCAATTCTGTCAATAAGATTTTTTGCTTTTTCAAACTCCCAAACACCGACGTGCTGAAAACCTCGACTTTCAAGAAAGCGTATTTGCTTTGGAGTTGTAAGTCCTGCCACACGTCTTTTCTCCAATCGTTCAAGCAGTTTGGTTGCCTTACCTGCGTTATCTATTTCATCAGGGAATATTCCGTATTTTTCAAGTACCTTTATTTGTTTGTCTGACGGAGGTGACATTTCCCAACCGAATGTCGGTACATATCCCGATAAATCTTCGGCTTGTATGCTCATTTCAAATTGCAGAGGATCAACCAATTTACGCTTACGTTTCTTCATTTCCGCAAGAAGATTTGCAAGTGCCTCTTCTCTTTGTGCAACTACATCTTCGCTTGCCTTTTCCTCTGCCTCTTCTATGTCAACAGGATAACCCGCATTTTCGATATTCTCCGTCATTTTTACGGCAACTTCTTCATTTTCGCAAATCAAATGTGCGGGGTGACACAGTTCGTGTCGTTCCGTATGCCATAAAAAATCGAGTAAAAGTAAGTGGTCCTTATTCGGTGCAAGTCTTGTTCCGCGTCCTACCATTTGACTGTACAAACTGCGTACTTTTGTAGGTCTTAATATGACAACGCAATCCACATCGGGACAATCCCAACCCTCTGTCAAAAGCATTGAATTGCACAACACATTATACTTATTGTTTTCAAAATCATTTAATATTTCTGCTCTTTCTTTGCTTTCGCCGTTTACTTCCGCCGCTTTAAAACCTTTTTCGTTCAGAATATCTCTAAACTTTTTACTCGTCTTTACAAGTGGCAGAAATACAACCGTTTTTCTGTTTTTGCAGTGTTTTGTCATCTCATCGGCTATCTGATACAAATACGGATCAAGTGCCGTACTTAAATCGCTTGATTTAAAGTCGCCCGCCTGTGTTCCCACTCCTGTTAGGTCAAGCTTTAACGGAATTGTCAGAGCCTTTATTGGACTTAAATATCCCTCTTTAATAGCTTTAGGAAGTGTATACTCATATGCAAGGCTTTCAAAAACCTGTCCGAGATTTTTCATATCGCCCCTGTCGGGTGTTGCCGTAACACCTAATACCTTTGCATCACAAAAATGGTCTAATACACGTCTGTAACTGTCGGATATGCAATGATGTGCCTCGTCTATTATAATGGTATCAAAGTAATTACTTTTGAATTGATTTAATCTTTTTTCACGCATTAGTGTTTGTACCGAACCTACAACTACTCTGTACCAACTTCCTATACAGCTTTCCTCTGCCTTTTCCGTTGCACAACCTAAGCCGGTTGTTTTCATAATCTTGTCAGACGCTTGTTCCAACAGTTCCCCACGATGTGCAAGTATTAAAACACGCTGACCTTTTCGCACACATTCTTCCGTTATTTTTGCAAAAACTATTGTTTTACCGCACCCTGTCGGAAGAACGAGCAATGTTTTATTACAGCCGTTCTCCCACTCGCGGAAAACGGCTGATTTAGCTTCATTTTGATATGGTCTTAATTCCATTTATTACACCGCCTTAAAAACTTCCCGGAGTAAATGACGACGCAGGTGATTGCGTTGGTTCGGCTTGTGTTCCTGTCGGCTCATAGAATTTTTTGATTTCATTGGATTTTAAGACTTCACCTGTCTTAGTGCTTGTATATTCATGTATACCGATTTTACATCTGCCTGTTGCTCCGACAACCGCACTCCAATTCATACGGCACTTTTCGCCATGCTTTCTCTGTCCTATTGCGGTAAAAAATGCACAAAGCATTCCCTCTGTTTTGGTATGTAAAAACAGGTTGTGTTTAATCGTACCTTGATTACCTTTGCCGTCCGCAACGTTTAATGTTATAATCGCTTTATTGCACGGCGGAAGTTTAGCACTTCCTTGATGTCTGCCACGCTCAAAGCCTGTTACCGTAAAATTATAATCACCGTCGGGCAATATTTGAAACTCATTGTCGTTTTCTATTTCATCATCCCAACCAAATTCTCTTTCTTCTGCCATTATTCGTTACCTCCTTGAAATACATTCTCATTTCTCATTTTCTTTATAATCTCAAATACTTGATTCCATGCTCCTACCAATACACCGTTGATAAAATCAGCGTCGTAATTTTCTATCGGTGTATCTTCGGGATAATATCCTTTATACGCAACTGCCTGTCTGATTTCTGCGTCTGTTACCTTATTAATCTGCATTAAATCCGACAATGCTTTCGGTATATTTCCGTTCGGCATATCAAACGATTGTGCCGGTGTATCAAATTCTTTTCTTTCGTCTGATACGTTATTGTCAATCGGCGGTGCAGGCGGTGCAACTGTCGTTTTTTGTGGTGGTGTGACTACCTGTGAAACAGTCGGCTCTATATGTGGTGCGACTGTCGGTGTAACCGCTTGTGTCGGTGCATTATCTTTAAAACAATGTGCAATTCGTTCATATTCAAACGGCATTTCGTCCGGAAGATTATGACGGTTCTTTGCGTCCCAACAAGGGTGATGCGTGGTGTACATTGTTCTTGTACCGCCCTGTGCCTTATGTTTTGTTCCTTTGTCGTCAGTCGCAACCGAAAATGTTTTATAGTTGACAAATAAAATCATATCCGCCCACTCTTTCAAAATAGGTGAAATCTGCGAACTTGTTTTTTTGCCGAGTTTCAACTCCCAACGGTCATATGCTCCCATTTCGTCCGGCTGTTCAAATTTGCGCAACTGTGCATGAGCCGTCAAAACTACATTGATACCCAATTCAATCAATTCATCAAGTGAATTTAAAAATCTGCCTATTTCCTCTAATTCGTACACATATCCCGAACCATATCCGAAATCTTCAATACTTTTTTTGTTATTATCTGCGCATATCTTTGCAATGCAAAGTCTTTCCGCCCAGTCAAAAGTATCTATAATGTATGTTTTGCATACAGTCGGATTTGCTTTGACATATGCCACTTCCTCTTTTAGCAATGTCCAAGAGGTAGGCTTAGGCAAACGTCTTACGTCCATATGTTTTGTACTGCCCTCTGTATCCGAAAACAGAGGACTTGGGAACTTCGACGCAAACGTCGATTTGCCTATTCCCTCAGGACCGTATATGATTACTTTTTGTGCCGATTCGATTTTTCCGCTTGTAATATCCATTAAAATTCTCCCTCTTTCCAAGTTTTTGTCGCAGTAGGTGTTGCTGTGCTTAATTCACTTGAATATCCGTCCTCAATGATGATACTGCATTCTTCACCTGTACTTACTCTTGTGGCTATTGCCTGCAATCCCTCTTTTTCAAGCCATTCGCCGAACTCTTTTAATGTGTCGGTATCCATTTGCTCCAACTTATCAAGAAGTACAAAACCACAATCGGGATTGAGCTTTCTGACAATAGCCGTTGATACTTTCATCTGCTCCGCACCGCTCATGTTATCCCACTTAAAGCCTTTGTATGTAAGCTCGCCGTCCTCAACCGACAATCCATCAAGTGGCAGATTTGCATTCTTCAATAAATTCGTCTTTTCTTTACGAACGTTACTAATAGCTGTGGTAAGCTCGTCATACTTGTCCTTGTATTCTTTCGCTTCTTCTTCGGCTTTGTCTTTATCCATATTGGCACGAACTTTAATGTTTATCTGCTCAATGTTCTTGATGTTCTGTTCAAGTTCTTCGGTTGATTCGTCGTGCAAATCAAGTGCCGATTTTTGTGCAATTTCAAGATCTGAAAGTACAACATCAAGTTGTGATTGAAGATTTGTAATCTGTGCTTTTAAATCTTCGGAACGCTTTAAAAGTGATTGTGCTTTTTCACGCTTGCGTTGGTTTTCGCCGTTTTTTGCAAGTATTTCCTGTTGCTTTAGGATAAGTTCCGAGATTGAAATAAGTTCTTTCGGTGCTTCGGGATAATCGACTATTTCTTCCGCAAACTTCTTCTTTTGGTCTGCTATTCTTCCGATTGTGGTACGTTCGTTGTAAAGTTGTTTTTCTCTGTTTTCAATTTCATATAACTGCTCTCCGACACCGATTACTTGAAGTAGTATCTCTGCTTTTTCCTTTGATGTGCCTTGCATAAATTTCGGCAAGTCCAGTGCAAATTGTTCAATAAACTCATTCAAAAGCTGTTGACCGCCTTTGTTACCGTTCGGATCTATTACTTTCAATGCACTGTTCTTGCCCTTGCGCTCCACAATTAAACCGTTTGACAATTCAATATGAAGAATAGGCGGAATGACCGAACCGTCACGCTGTGGTTGTGACGGACGATATTTGTCACCGCCCAACGCCCACGCTATACTGTCTATGACAGAAGTTTTACCCTGTCCGTTCTTTCCTCCGATAACCGTTAAACCATTCTGTGCCGGCTCAAGTTTTACCGCCTTTATTCGCTTGACATTTTCAAGCTGTAATTCATTTATCTTTATCATTGATTTTCGTTCCTTTCTGTGGTATAATGTTGACATAGATTAATAATCTATGTGTTTTTGTTATTTGACCGTTTATGAGTGCCAGCTCATACGGTCTCTTTTTTTATGCTGATTTTGCAATGGCAGCCTGCTCCAAGATTATCATTGCTTTTGTACATTTCTGTTTGCTTAAAGGTTTCTTCTGCGTATATCGAACAGAATTTTAATAGTGTATCGCCAGTTTCCTTGTATTGATACATTGCTCTGAAAATCTTGCACGCTTGCTCTATTGTTTCCGCCTCGATGATTATCCAGCCACCCCTTAAATGGCTGTCCCTCACTGCCGAATGTAATGTAATAGTTATTCATTCTCTTTTACCTCCCAATCATATTCATCATTATAAATTCTGTCATAATCAGTATCGCACTAAATGCAACAACCGATATAGCATACTTAATTCTTTCAGACATTGCACACCTCGTTTCTTTTTACGATGTCCAAAACTTGCTTAACCTGTCTGTCGAACTGCTCCGGTGTTAATTCACCATCCGCCTTACGATATTTTTTATTACATACAATATCTCTTGCCACTTCTGCTAAAATTCTTATACCGTCTATGTTCATAACTGACATATTTCGGCGAATTTCTCTTATTAACTTAAACATCTTTTTTACCACGCTTTCGTTTCTTTTTGTCCTCTTTCATCAGCTTTAAACTGATAATTAACCCTACACCGAAACTAATCAGTGCAATTCCTATTGTGTTCATTTGTTTACCTCTCTTTACTTCCTCACAGGTACACAGGAACTGTCCGCAAAACAGATTTCATTAAAATTTAAACTCATTGGGGAAAGTCTACTTTACGGATAATATGCGGACAGCCCTTGTCTGCCTGCAAGGTATTTGATTATACTTTACGCATACTTATAGCTGTTTGCGTGTTCTGTTTCACGCCATTTTTCATATGCCTTGACATCTATGTACCATTTGTGACCTTGTTTATATGCCGGGAAATTCTTAGTATGTATCCAACGTAATATCGTAGTTTCCGGGATACAATACATTTCACGGAAAGTCTTTAGGTCGACTTGCTTTACTGCTGCCATTGTTTTTCACCTACTTTCTATCTATCATTGTAAAATTCTTGATATTATGCTATAATCATCTCAAAGGAGTTGATTATCAATGAACTATATACAGAAAAATTTTCACGATTTATTTAATGCTGCTAACGAAATGAATTGTACTTATCAAAAACCTGCACAATGTCCACATTGTGGCATATGTTGTGACCCTTTAATTTTAGGAAGTACTTTCATTTCGCCTTTTACAGCAAAACCGCCGCAGTTTGTGTTTTTAATCTTCCAATGTACCGCTTGTAAAAAACTTTTTACTGCTACATACGAAGTCACAAACGGCAAATCTCATATTTGCTGTATGACACCATTTAAACCGTCTACATTCTCTGATGAACTCATTGAAAAAATATCGCCAAGGTTTATTGAAGCTTATAATCAAGCTCTTCGTGCTAAAGATAATAAGGACCTTAACTTAGCCGCTATTGGTTATCGTTCAGCACTTGAAATTCTTATAAAAGATTATGCTATAAATGAATTGAATGAACCACCCGAAAAAGTTATTAAATTAAAACTCTTTGAGGCTATTTCTAATTATTTACCTGAAAATATGTTAAGTACCGCTGACGTTGTACGAATATTAGGTAACGACCATACCCATTATGAACGTAAATACCCCGAACTTGATTTTAATTTACTCCAAAAATATATGGATATTTTTATAAATTTAGTTCAAACAAAATTACTTATTGCAAACCCTCCGGTTTCTCGTTGATTATAGGTGTAAAATTCAAATCTTGTACCATACAGGCTAAGTCGTTTGAAAGCGACTTAGCTTTATTTATTACTTCAACTAAATCATTCGCTTTTCCTAACGCTTTTTCTAATGGCTCTGTATTCAATGTTACTGATATTTTAATTGTTTTTTCTTCGTTCATTTTTCCTCATTCCTTTCCTACACTAACTGACTAAAATTGATTTTGAAAGTCAGCGCACATTTCAAATACCTGCGGTGCATACTGTAGGTATTTTTTCTTTGTCATCTTTTTCAATAGAATCAGCATATCTCTTTAGTAATTTGTATGACGTACGCAAAATATCTCGTGCGATGTCTTCTGTTGTTAAAACTTCTACTTATCGGCTATATTTGGGGAAAGACAACGCTCAACAACCAGTTAAACAATACACAAAATACTGCACTTGAAATAATGGAAACTACGATTGTTACCGCCAACGGGTGACTCATCAAAATATCCCATATATCCACTGCTCCTCGCCCCCTTTCGTTTACGCTGATTGTATTTTCCAGTTATTTGTGTTATAATCACCACAGAAAGAGAGGTGATTATATATGGATATTGAAATAACTAAAGATTCTGATTATCTTATTTGCTCTTTGTACAAAGCATATCTTCAAAAGCGTTCAAACGGTATGAATAAAATTCAAGCTTCCTCTATGGGAGGTTCTGAAGAAATACAGAAAGAACTCTTTCCTAATTGGTCTATTGAAGACGTTGACGCTACTTGTCGTGAACTACATAGAGCAGAACTACTACATTGTTTCTTCGCCGATGATATTGTATATGAATCTGTGCTTAGCGACAAAGCTATAATTTATATGGAAAATCGCTTTAAAAACAATGTAGATACCGTTATGGACTATATCGCTAAGATTAAATCTATGATACCTTTCATTTAATCTACTATAATCCAATCTTTTGCAGCTAAGTCCTCTGCGGACGGATTCCAACGACTTACAGAGGACTTGTTGTTCTTGAATACTATACAACATTCTGCACTGTCTGTCGGTTTTATCTTTACACTAGCTAACATCGTTCTTATGTATTTTTTTCGTGTTATAAAGCATTTACGCTTATTTGCTTTCTTCACCGCTTTATAAATGTTCATTCTCTCACCTACTTTCTTATATTACCTACGTCACTTTGTAAAACCAAAGCCTCTTGGCAAAAAAAATAAGTTCCTATATCACACATTTCTATATCAATCACTCTACATATTTTTTTAATTTCATCTTGATGAAATTCGCTTTTATTGTTGAGTTTCTTGCTTAGAGTAGATACATTAAGACCTATTTTCTTTGCTAATGCTTCTAAAGTAAAACCTTTTTCTTTAATTCTACCTAAAAGCTTGCTATAATTGTACACTTTAACACCTCCTATACTTTGTGTTTGCAAAGCCATTATAGCACTTTGGTTTTGCAAAGTCAATAGGTTTTGCAAAGTTTTTTTATTTTTTTCAAAATAAATATTGCGTTTTTGCAAAGTTTATTGTATAATACTTGTAAGAGAGGTGAGATAAAATGAAATCTACATTTGCCGAGCGCTTAAAAGAGGCTTTAAAATATAATGGTATGAGCGCCGCTGAATTATGCAGACTTACAGATACTCCTGAAAGTGTAATGAGTCAATACAAATCAGGTAAATATGTAGCTAAGCAAAAACGATTAGATACTTACGCAAATATTCTAAATGTTTCTATACCTTGGTTAATGGGAGAAGATGTACCAATGAAAGAACTTCCGCCATTACCCGACGGAGCAGTACCATACAATCCTGTAATGCACAGAATACCTATCTTAGGAGATATTGCGGCAGGATTACCGATATTTTCGGAAGAAAATTATGAGGGATATACTTATACAGAATTAAATCATGGTGGTAAATATTTTGCTTTAAAAGTAAAGGGCGATAGTATGACCGCCGCAAACATTCCCGACGGAAGTCTTGTAACTGTTCGCGTACAACCAACAGTTGAAAACGGCGAAATCGCCGCAGTTCGTATTAATCATGACACTTTTACGATAAAGCGCTTTAAGCAAGAGAAAAATATTGTTATGCTTATGCCTCAATCTTATAACCCCGAACATCAAACACAAATTTATGACTTAAAACAAGACGATGTTGAGATAGTAGGAAAAGTAGTTGAATGTAAAGTCGGTTTTTAGACTGTATTTTAAAGAAAAAATAAGGAAGTGATTACAAATGAAAATGGGATTTAGAACTCCTTCCCCAAAACGTTCTTTTTCAGCACGCACTACAGGCAAACTTAAAAGAACTATAAAAAAAGCTACCAATCCCCTATACGGCAAAAAGGGTATGGGATATATAAACAATCCTAAAAAAGCTATATATAACAAGGTATATAATAAAACAACTGTAGGCGTTAATCAAGTTTTCAGCGGAAAATCGTCGGTAAGTAGGACTACGTTTGATTCACAAACGGCACTTAATCGTATAAACCAACTTAATGAAACAGCAAAAATTATTAATACAACTACAAATGTTTCTACTTTTTTCAGCAGGTTTAATTTTGCACTTCAAATTTGCGATGAACTTGTTCAGTACGAATATACAGGAATAATCCAAACAATTACTCCAACACAACAAAAACGTGAATTTTTAGAGCAAATACCCGATGTTATTAATTCTTTAATAGTTCGTTCATATAATAAAGAATATGCTAAAGCACAAGAATTAAAAACAGAAAAAGGTCGTCATAATAGGCTTATACGTTTCTTTAACACTCTTGTTGAAGAACTAAATCAATATGGAGCTAAATATATCACGGAAACCAATATATCAAAAATCCATGAACTTGCGTGTTCTATAGGAATAGACGATGAAATCACTGTAAATCTCGTTCCCACAACAATATCGCTGCCTGTAGTGAACACAGCGCCTACAACAAGTATATCTCATTCTTCACATGTCAAATCTGATACAAAAATGATTTGTCCTAAATGCAAAGATATATTTATAAATCATAGTACATGCCCCACTTGTGGTCGTACACTAATTCCTGCCTCTGATTATACTAACAAATATGTTGATGATCAATTTAATAAAACGGCAGGTTCGGTAGCCGGTTGTGCAATAGGTGTATATTGTTGCCCTTTGCTTTTTGTCGGAATAATATTTTTGATATTAGAAATGTACAGTATTGCTCTTGTAATTTTTGCAGTATATGCATTAATTATATTTATTGCATATTCTGTAGGAAAAAAATAAAAAATATTCTATAATAAAATAAAAGTGAAACAAATTGTATTAAAAACATAATTAATTTATTAAAAATCGGCTTTTTTAATAAATTAGTAAAAAAGAGCATTGCCGAGTAATGGGTGTTCCAAAATTGCTGATTAGAGAAATGTAAGTTGATTTAAGGAAGTGATGAATGTGGAGATAAATTATTCTAAGCAAGCAATTAAGTTTTTGCAAAAACAAAGCCGTTCGACAAAAGAAAGAATTGTTACGGCTATAAACTCTCTTCCTAACGGAGATGTAAAAAAATTTCAAGGTACAGATTCAAAATATAGACTTCGTGTCGGTGATTTTAGAGTTATATTTGATAGACAGGGTAATATATTATATATCGAAAAAATAGGTAATCGTGGAGATGTTTATAAATAAAGGAGCGTGATTATTATGTCAAACATTAAAGAACGTATTTTAGGTGCTGTAACCGTTATGAGTGAAAAAGATGCCAATTCATTATGGAAGATTATTATTGATAATTTTTCCTCTTGGTCTGATATTGAGGAAATTGAACCGGATAAAACCGACCTTGATATGTTAAACGAAATCGAAACTAATCCCGAATGTAAAACATTTGTTTCAGCCGATGAAGCAATGAAAGAACTTGGAATACACTAATTATTCCTTAATATTTAATTCTTATTATAAAAAAATTCCCCCGACCGCTACCAACAGTCGGAGGAAACAGAATAAAGTGCATTTATACACAATACTCAAACCAATAATATTGTATCATAAATGCACTCTATTTTCAATATAAAAATTAGAAAAGGAGTGTTATTTTTATGGCT
>OLPN01000586.1_pt1 | contig 37267 bp, 36 predicted proteins | sample 1672601 | NCBI WGS metagenome assembly OLPN01 (sample SAMEA3136704, study PRJEB25190) | human gut metagenome | reverse complement strand
TTTATCAAAAATCAAAAGATAAACTCAAAATATTTATTATAAACTCAGATAATTATGAAAAGGAATCGGATGGAAGAGGAAATCAGAGGTACGAATTTGAGTATGCTGGAGATAAAGAAGAGCAAATTTATTCACCAGCAGGAAGAAGTATTCAAATAGATGAAAATTATTTAAAGCGAAATCCAATACAAACATGTAATGGAAAAGCCATTTCAAAATTGATTGATTACAATCAAAATACTCTTAATATCTTAGTGCCAGAACAGTATAAGAAATATGAAAAAAAAATCATAAAAAATTATAAAGAAAATTTCTATTTTCAAAAGGTTACAATAGATAATTATTTTAGAAAAATATGAATAAACCAAAAAATATGCTGAAAAAAGATAAACTATCTATTAATATCATATATGTGAAATCGAATCAATCTTATTTTACGTATGATTCAGATACAGGAAATGACAAAAATCAGATTATAGATCCAATAGCAGTCATTTATACAGGCGGAGTGGATTCATCTTGTATTGCATCTATGTATGCAGGAGATACAGTTTCAGGTAGCATTTATTTTGAGGATAATTCTAAAAAACAAGGTCGGGCATATCGAAAAGTAGAAGCATTAGAACAAGAGTTAGGTATTTATCAATTTAACTCGGTAACAAATATTTATGGACAGGCAGCCAGCAATCTTGTGATTATTCGACAGAAAGTAATGTGGCAGAGTGCAATTTTATTAGCAGTTATACTTTGCTCCATAGTATTTATAACAATAGCAGTTAGTGGATATTATTTTTCAAAACAACAAAGATTATTATTAGAAGCTTTATGGGGATATGGCTATATGTCGTCAATAAAAGAAATCATTCTAGTTTTTATAGGCATTAATTTGTGCACAACTGCAGTAGTATATATTATAAAACATAATGTAGTAGTATGGTATTTTATGATTATAGCATGTATCATAGAAATTATTGTTCCAAATTTATTTTATCATAGGATAGATGTGGGGGCAAACTTTTTCTTCTTTAAATTCACCGAAATTTTCGAAAACAGCTGTCCTGTCCCCAACACCAAAAAGGACGGGAAATTTTCCCGTCCTTAAAACGATGATTTTCAAACACAATACCCACCCTTTCCCTCAGAAAAACATTGCTCTTCAAAAGAGTGTATAGGGATGGCTTTTTTTGCGGTATAGGCTCCCATTTATGCCACATAGAGCAACTGTTTTTCATCACTTCTGCCTTAAATTTCTAAAAACCAAGGTCTTCCAGCCACTCCGTACAGAGCTCTCCCCAATGTGTAATATGAGGAATATTCATACCCAGATCATTTTTTCCATCAGCCATGCCAAGTCCATGCAAGCCCGGTGTAAAAATATGCAGTTCATATGGTACTTCCGCATCCTGCAAGGCTTTCGCCAGACACATTCCATTTCTGCCGTCATCACTCATGGTCTGCCAGATAAACATTGGCGGCGTATCCTGATCCACATTTTTTTCAATAGACAGATAGAATTTCTCTTCGATACCATTTCCCATCATGGGATCATCCTGCATCATTCCAAAGGGTTTTGGAAAAGTAACCGCCGTCATAGCACCATAGCCGATCACAGCCGCATCCGGCCTGCAGCCAAAGCGTTCTGTTTCATCTTCACTTTGCGGGTTTCCAAAATCATAGTGCGTCGCACAGTTTCCAGAGAGCATACCGCCAGCCGAAAAGCCCATAACTGCAATTTTTTCTCCAAGCTTCCATTCCTCCCGCTTAGCCCGCAGAATGCGAATCGCGCGCTGCATATCGGCAATCGCATCAAAACGGGTATAGGGTACCAGCCGATAGCAGAGGATCGCCGTATGAAAACCGGCATTGTGAAAATACCAGGCTACGTTAAGCCCTTCCGTTCCAGTTCTCCATGTAAAACCTCCGCCGTGAGCAACCAGAATCGTTCCGCGGCATTTCTCCTCATCGGGCGCCGGTACAAATACAAAATAGGGTTCCTCCTGCAGCGGATCTCTGTCATCAAATCCCGGCGTTCCCTGTTCCCAGAGCCTGGTCTTTTCAAAAGGCTCTAAAGCTTTATTCCACAAAAGCAGATTTCCCTCAATATCCAGGCTTCCGTCCGGCTTCCGATGCTTTGCTATCGGACGGATCACCGCATCTGTTTCTACCGCCTGCTTCAGCAGCTCAATATTTTTTCTGTATTTTTCAAGCATGATCCTTTTCCTCCCTATATCTATGAATAGCTCTTTATTTTCTTTATCCATTTTCCACTTCTCAGACGGAAGAAACACCAGATACATTTCATGATCTGATCGATCTTAAGGCAGATATAAATCCAGAATGCCGGCAAGTGCAGTACAAAACCTGCCAGAATCCCCAGCGGCAGAGAGAAGAGCCACAGGCAGATATTATCCGCTACCATAAGCACCTTCGTGTCCCCGCCTCCTCGAAGGGTTCCTTTTGTCATAATGCTGTTTGTCGCCTGAAAGCACACGATAATACTGATTGCTCCCATAAGCTCCTCTGCCAGTTTTGACGTCTCTTCCGAAAGATGATAGGCATGTATGACAGGACCGCTGATGATCATAATGATCACAGAGGAGACAAGTCCAAAGAGAAAACCAAGCCCCAGCAAAGCATAGCCCTGTTCCTGCGCTTTCTCTCTGTCTCCTTCTCCCAGCGTATGCCCGGTAATGATTGCTCCTGCCTGGGAAACTCCCTGGATCAGTACGGAACTCAGCTGCTGCGTTACCGCTGTGACCGCATTGGCCGCCACGAAACTTTTTCCAAGCCTTCCAACTACCATTGCCACGGAACTGTTTCCCAGCGCAAGGATTCCGTCACTGATCAGTACCGGTATACTGATTCGTATGTATTCGCCCCACAACTCACCCACCGGCATAAAAAAGTTTTTCAACCGAAACTCAATGGATTTTTCCCGGAACCACAGAAAACCGTCAATAACAGAAAACTCAAAAATTCTTGCAATCAGCGTACCGATAGCTGCCCCTGCAACTCCCATAGCCGGAGCTCCCAGTTTTCCAAATATAAACATATAATTTGCGAGTATATTCACAAAAAATGCTCCAATCGATGTGAACAACGGTATTTTTACCTGACCCACATTCCGCAGCACAATTGTCCCGGTAAGCGAAAGTCCTAAAAGGAAATAGGTAACAACAGACCAGGAAAGATAACGTTCTCCATTCTGTATTATCACATCTTCCACCGTATAAATCCGCATAATTGCTCCCGGAAACAGGCAGGTAAGCAACGCAAACACAGAAGCAATCACAAGACAAAATCTTGTCATAATGGCCACCGTTTTCTGCATGGAAACCTTATCCTTCATTCCATAGTATCTGGACACCAGAACCGATGCCCCCATACCAATTCCCATACACAAAATCTGATAGATATTAATAAACTGATTTGCAAGAGATACAGCTGAAAGTTCTGTTTCTCCAAGCGTGCCAATCATAATTGTGTCCATCATATTGATTCCGGTTGTAATCAGTCCCTGTAAGCCAATGGGAATCGCAATTCCAGCCACTGTCCGATAAAAATTGGGGTCTTTGCTGATCAACTTTCCAAACAACTGTATCATCTCTCTTTCTCTAGCACTCGATTTTAAACGGACGCAAGGGGAGTCCCATACTGCTGTATACGTTTGTCACCATCCAGTCTTTCCATGCATAACGAAGACTGATTCGATCTTTCGCCTGTATCCTGTCGCTGGCGATCCTAATCTTATCCTTCTCCACAGTTGCACAGAAGTCCTCCATCGTTCTTCCGTTAACCATGAGTTCCATTCCCTCTACTTCTCCGCTGCTGCCCCGCAGTTCAAGCCCTTCGCCGGTATGCTCCAGTGTAAGGACAAGTGCTCCCTCTTCTTTTCTGATGCCGGTAACATCCGGGGATTCACTATCTATCTCACATCCGTATACATGGTTCAAAGCCTGTCCGGCCATACGCTCTCCCACCGGCCGTTTCTGTTTGGGATGAATATCATAACGCAGTCCTGTATCATAAGTCACTGCCATCCACGCTCCTTTCACTGCTTTTGACACCAGTTCCTGTCCTACTCTCACTTCCGTAAAATCAAGAGACAGGATTCCGCCCGGATTTTCATAGGCGGCAAGCTGTGCAAAAATAAAAGGCAAGTTTTCTCCCCAGTCTTTTCTCCATCTCTCTATCATTCTGGCAAAAAGCAGATCATATTTTCCGCCATATTCCGGAAGAGAATCCTCCTCGCCCTGATACCAGATTACACCTGCACAGGTATAGGGAGTGATCTTTTTCAACATTGTCTGGTACAATACTCCCGGTGCAAATGCAGAAAACGGAGCATATTTGTATTTCTGAAACAGTTTCATATCCTCATTCGGAACCCTTGGTTCCGGAGCTGCCAGAATCGGAGTCTGCATAAAAAGATCCTGATTCTTTTTCTCTTCTGCCGACAATTCCCGCTTCCGCCGTTTTTTCATTGCCTCAAAGCCCTGCTCCAGATCATAGGCCAGCGTCTGATTTTTCAGATCCATATAGGTCTGAAAATCCGGGATAAGATCTTCCTCCGGCATCCAACAGCTCACAGAGGTTCCGCCCCAGTTACAGCCAATCAGGCCGATCGGCACATTTTTCCATTCTCTCTGAAGACGATTGGCAAAATAGAAAGCCACTGCGGAAAAATATGGAAGCTCTCCGGGTACTGCTTTTCTCCAGATCCCTTCGCTGCTATGATCCTCTTCTTCCAACGCTCCTTCATAGCTGATCTTTGGCACCTCATAAAAACGGATGGCAGTATTCTCATACTCCTCCAGAAAATCTTCCCGCTCTGCATCCCACTTCATAAGAAATTCCATATTTGACTGGCCTCCGGCAAGCCAGACTTCCCCAATCGCCAGATCTTCCAGTTCTATTTTTTCTCCCAGATCGTTTTCAAGCACAAGGCGGGCCTCTTTCTGTGCCTGCATCGGCGCGAAGGTAAGCACAAATTTCCCATCCTTTATCTCTGCCCTTGCTTCTCTGGGTTCTTCACCAGACAACACTGCTTTTACATACCTGCCGTTATCATCCGTTCCCCAGACAACGATTGGCTTTTTCTGTTGCAAAACTGCGCCATTCTGAAAAACATCTGCCAGTTTCATCTTTCATCTTCTCCTTTATTCAATGACCTGCTTTTTTAAAAATTTTACCAGCTCTTCGGCCATTTTTTCCTGTCTGCTTTTGGAGGGATGGAAACAGGAGCCCACATCCAGTCCCATGGAAAGCATTTTGGTATATTTCATCGTATAGACCTTCAAGTCCTGCGTTTCTTTCCTGTATTTTTCGACAGCACTGCAAATTCTGTCATACAGATAATAATCAATACTTCCCAGCGCACAGACGATCTTTGTTTCCGATCCGTTTAACTGACGCAGCAATTTCAAGAAGTTCCGGTACTTTTCTTCAAACAGCTGCTCTGTTTTTTCCGGCTCCTCCGAAAGCATTACGAAGGTGGCATCGTTTGTCCCGATATTCAGTACAAGATAGTCTGTCGGATGCTTTGCAAAATCCCAGCTTTTGAAGTTTTCTGTCACTCCCAGCTTTTCCTGCGTGATGAGATCCGTGTATGGATACAGATCTTCCATTCCATGCGGAAACGGACAGCCCTCGTATTTTGTAAGCGTAAAACCGGAAATACTTACAAAACTTGGCTTCCAGTCAAGCTTTCTGGCTGCAATGGCTCCATGGGTCAGCCAGGCATCCTCATCCGCTGTAAAAAAGAGCCTGTTTCCATCCGTGGCCAGATTTCCAAAGCCACAGGTGATGGAGTCTCCGATAAATTCTATCGTCGGCCTGTTCCTGAGTTCCGGTTTGGAAAGCTCCCCGTCGCAGATCAGGCTGTGTACTGCTACGGCTGTTCTGAAGTTTTCCGTCAGTTTCACCACGCGAATCCTGTGATGTTCCACTTTATCGGAAGAGAAAAGCACAACTCTCTTACTTTTTCTGTCCAGAAGAAGCTTCTGATAAGGCGTCTCTTCTCCATCCAGTACCACTTGAATCCAGGGCCAGTCTTCCACCATAACCGTCTTCTTTTCCATGATCCCTTCTGCCGGAACGTCCTCCGGACGGGAATCCGGCAGACACTCCAGCTCCGCTTCCAAACAGGTTCCGCAAAAATCTACTTCAAATCCACTCAGGCTCCAGTTAAAATACAGTTTTTCTTTATTTTCATCCACAAACGTACGCCCGTACAGCTCTGCTCGTTCAAGGATTTCTTCTGCACCAAATTTTTTCAATTTTTCCCTCATTTTCTTATAATGGCCATTCCTGGCAGTCTTTAAAGAATCTGTCACAGTCTTTTGCTGTCACAACCGGGCATTCATCTGCGCCTCCATGACCAAGACTCTGATAGATGTGAAGGACGGCACCGAGAATTGCCTGAGCAACTCTCAGACAATCCTCTGCTTTTGCAGCCGGGTCCAGTCCGCCGTTCCAGATCATAACCGGAAACGAAAGTTTTGAAAGTTTTGCATACAGCTCTTCTTCTGATTCTGCGTCACAGCAGGTCATACTGGTATTCTGCAGCTGAAATTCTTCTTTTTTTCTGCCCATTAAAATTTCAAGATGTTCCTTTTCATTTGCCTTTCTCTTGGCAAGTCTGGACGGGTTCTGTGTCGGCCAGGTTTCCTTCCAGGCTATTTTTTTCAGTTCTTCCTCATTTCCTGCAATCTGATCCCAGTCTTTTTCTGCCGGTCCTGGAATTACGCCTTCTTTCCGTTTTACAAACTGTACGATACCATCGCAACACACAAAAGCCCGGATCATTTCCGGTCTGTGAAATGCTGTATACCAGCCGGCCCAGTTTCCATGAGAAACTCCCGTATAGTAGAACTTCTCAATTCCCATTTTTTCTGCAAATGCGATGAGATCCTGTCCCCAGATGGAAACATAATCTTTCGGTTCCGGATCAAAGATATGTTCCGACTGTCCGTAACCGCGCATGTACACCAGAAAAACATGATAATCATAGGGCGGCTGTCCCAGAAGACTTGCATGACAGTCCGTAAGGAAGAAATTCTGCATGCTTAAAAGATATTTATCTCCCTGGCCAAATTCCTGGTAAGCCAGTGTCGTTCCATTTACCTGAATTGTTTTTATCTCTGCCATTTTATCTTCCTCTTATTTCTTTTTTGCAATGATTGTCGGCGTTTCCAGTTTGAAAAGCATATTGTCTTCAGATTTAATCGTTACCTGGTTTTCCTCAAAAGTAAAAATAAGCTTTTCCTTTCCGCAGGTCTCAATCTTACGCATTTCGACAACAAGAACCTTTTCCTGCTCCCACCAGGCATTCGCCAGTACCTGACCGATCAGTCTTCCCGGAATCAGATTCTGTTTTCTTGAGCCATCCATTGCAGCCAGAAAATCAAAGTTTTCTTTTCCATCGTTTGTGGAAATACATACGGCATCACAAGTAAAATGAAGGGTAAAGCTTTTAATTGCCGCCGGAAGAGGTGCTCCTCCCATAACATGTTCCACTCCGTTGCCGGCCAGATAAAAGTTTCCTTTTTCTACTTCATAGCTGCTTCCATTTACCTGTTCCATATACGGACTGAAAGGCTGATAGTTCGGATTGGGAAGGGCCAGATGACTCATACGCTTTTTTAATGCGGCAGCTGCAACCCCAGTTTCTCCGGATGCGGGATTTTTACGGATTCTCTCAAGAAATTCCCACATAACATCCAGTGTTGCCTGTGCCCAGTGTGCACCTGCTGCATTTTCCGTGATGGCAATCAGCATATCCAGATCCGGAACAACAATCGTGAACTGTCCCATCGCGCCATCTGCACGGTATACGCCTTTGGGCTGGCACATCCAGATCTGATAGCCATAACCGCCAAAGTTATCTCTGGCTTCCGGATTTCCTTTTGCCTCCGTCGCCGACTCATTCTGAAGGCTGACGGCCCGTTTCACATAGTCTTCTGCCAGAATCCTCTCATTGTCCCAGACTCCGCCATCCGCATAAAGCTTCATAAGCCGGAGATTGTCCTCCGTGGTTGCAAATAAACCGCCTCCGCCGACTTCCATGCCATCCGGCATCTTCATCCAGCGATGATTATCCGAGAGAATTCCGACCTTATCATACAGACGGGGTTTCAGATATTCATGCAACCCAAGTCCTGTTTTCTTTCTTACGATTGCTCCCAGAATAGAGGAGCCCACGCTATTATACATATAGGTAGTTCCAGGCTTATGATTTACCGGAGTATGAAGAAAATCATGAATCCAGTTTTCCGTTGGTTCCGGCATCTCATCCATTCCGCAGCCCATGCAGAGAACGTCATGGATCGTCAGAAGCTTCAGATTTTCCGAAGGATTCTCCGGCGCTTCTTCCGGGAAAATGTCAATCAGTCTTTCATCCAGTTTTAAAAGGCCTTCTGTATAGGCAATACCGACCGCCGTCGCCGCATAGGTCTTGGAATGAGACTGCTGGCCGTGACGGATTCCGGGTGCAAACGGATTCCACCAACCTTCCGCACAAATTTTTCCATGTCTCATAATCATCAGACCGTGTGGTTCTGTGATCCCGCTTTCCAGCTGATCCAGAAGCCATTCGATGTCTTCCGAACAAATACCGACCTGTTCCGGCGTGATCCGCTCAAATTCTTTCCTTCTCATATCCATCATCTTCTCCTACTCTGTATAAATACTCTCTTTTGTTTCCACATTTCTTGAAAAATGCTCAAAGAATGCATACATCTGACGAATCATTTCCGGTGTCGGCCAGTGCGGCATGTTCATCTCACACATAATGCGTACACGGACAATACCGTCTTCGCTCTTCAAATCACCGATATAGTTGGTAATTCCATCCGCAACGACCGTTCTGCGGCAATCCTCTGCCAGCGGGATTCCAATTCCCCTTTCCTCCTCGGAAATATCCGTCCGATTCTCAAGATTCATAACATCAGCCAGTTTAATTTCCGACGCATGATTTACCCTTGCCCAGTTATTGATTCCTTCCACAAGTGTTTCCGGACTCGGACTAATATGGGAAATCTTCGCCTTTTTTCTTCCTGCCGCATAAATCGGGAAACGGTTTCCATCCAGATTTCCGGCACAGTTAAATACGGGCATGTAAATTCCCATTTCCAGAGCTCTGGATTTTCCATCAAAAGGCTTCTGCGGCTCAGGTCCGATGGCTTCCTCACAGTAAGCATCATTCAGCGGAACGCCGCAGGGAGCAACCGCTGCATATACATCCGGTCTCTTATTTCCCAGAAGATTTGTCATGAAACCGCCATAAGAAAAGCCGGTTGCATAAATTCTTGACTCATCGATGGGGTACAAGGTTTTTGCCTCTTCCAGAATTTCATCCAGGATGTCATCCAGTTCAATACTTGGAACAATGATGATCCATTCTTTTCTGGCTGCTTCCTGCGGAAAGCCCCAGCCATCAATAATGCTGACCGGATTGAAACCTCCATGCAAGACAATAACCGTCGGATATTTTCTGCCCGCATTTTCCGGCTGGAAGGCAGACACCGGAACAAAAGAAGTCCAGGATTTATGAAAATTCTGAATCCCATCCTTCTTTTCTGTCCTTACCCACTTGTATCCCGTCTTATTTTCGTATGCTTCCCAGTTCATGCCGTTGTTGTCTCCATGGAACTCTTTTACCATTCCATGCTTCGCCCAGTAAGCCATTACCTCCGGGGAACGGTCATCCAGACTGATCAAAACCGGCTCCATCATATCTCCCAAAGCATCAATATAGCCGCCGTCGATCATGGCCTGCAGATCTACCTCCGGGCAATAAGTCGTATACAGATCCTTCACATAATCGACTCTTCCTCCATCGGTCATTTTAAACTGACTGTTCAAGATTTCTTCGTATCTGCTCATTTTTTCTTCTCCTTTTTGATTATTTTTCAAGCCTGACACAAAATTCTGCATCGGCATTTTTACAGCTCCATAAACCACATCGTTTCCAGACCGGAATTTTTCATATGTTCCCTGATATAACCGCCAAGTGCCTTTTCTGTGGAAAAAGTCATAAGAAATGCATAGGCCGCAGGCAGAAAGAACAGAGACGGTGAAAAAATATAAATAACCACAATTGCACCGACCAGAGTGAACAGCATCGGAATCTCGGTCTTCAGATTTCTTACAGAAAAGTAAACTGCCATTTGAACAGCCGACCGGAAAGACAGTTGAAATCTGGAAATTACGGAAATCAGATAATAATCCGTAAATATGACAGCCGCTCCCACCAGCCAGAAGAGAATGTAATACAATTTTCCAAAGCTGTTTGTAAGTCCAAGTGACATAGCAAACTGATAAATTCCATAACAGAACAGAAATGCAAACAAATTCCCTATACTTACAAGCACACCCTGTCTGAAGTTTTCTTTCATACAGCGGAAAAATTCTGCTGTCGGATAGCCGATCCCGCAGCGAATTGTTTTTGCAGCTGCATAGTACAGGGCAATCGTGGCAGGCCCTATCGTGATTACAGGAAGACTGCATATTACCCAAAGAGCACTGAGAACAATCATATGGCTGAATTTTGTCAGCCAGTCCATAAACCTGTTATTTTCCCAAAACATATCCGACCTCCTAAAAAAATAATGACCGCTTCTCTGTCTGTTATCACTATAACATCCATGAAGCAGTCATAATTTTAAAAAAATCTACTTTCTTTTCAAAATTAGTATTGGATCAGCCTTCTTTTTCTTTCCACTCACTTGGCGAAACTCCACAGTATTTTTTGAACACCGTAGAAAAATAAGGAATGTTTTCAAAGCCAACCTGCAAAGCAATATCTGTCAGATTCAGTTTCGTGGTACTCATGAGCTGTTTTGCCGCATCAATCCGCTTACTGTTGATATATTCGCGAAGCGACTGTCCGGTCTCCTCCCGGAACTGCTTGCTCAGATAGCTGGGGGCAATGCATACCGCCGCCGCAATCTCATCTCTCCCAATATTGCTGCTATAATGCTTGTCAATATATTTTCTCACAGTTCCGATCAGAGAATTTTCTTTCTGCAGTTCGTCCATTTTCTCCATCGTACGGTCAAACAGATAATTGATATATTTGATCATATCCACCTTGGAATACTCGGCGCGGTTACTCAGCGTACGGGAAACAGAATCCTGAAACATCCGGTAGGCCTGAATCCCGCTTTCGTTCAGATAACTGTAGAAAATCTGCATAATATCCTGATGGATCATATGCATAATCGTCCCGTCAAGCCGCCCTTCTTTCTCTATCTCTTCCAATATATTTTTGACACTTATGATCAGCTCTACCTTTTTCCGCTGCCGGATTTTCTCCCTGATATCCTCCGCAGAAAAAGGGCTTTCAAAAAGTTCTTCCGTCTGCTTTGCATCCTCCCACTGAACAGAAGCCCTGACGGTTCCCAGCTGTTTAAACTGTTCCATAATTTTCCAGAAACAATCCGCAAAATTTTCCGGGCAACAGGGCAGGGACATCACACAGGACAGTTTCACATGCAGATATCTGCCAATTGCCTGAATCAGCCGTTCTCCTCTTTCTTCAAGTCCCGTACGGGTGCAGAAGTTCTCACTCACCGGCAGCATCAGAAAATAATAAGGTCCACGCACAAAATCCATAACCATTTTCATATCAATTTGATCATACATGACTTCCGACGCCACATTTTTCAAAATAAAATGCATCTCCTGATCGGTTAAGAGACGTCTCTCCATTTCTGTCTGATTAAAGCCTACCAGACAAAGATAATAACGCTCATCCAACGCAAAAGAAATACCTCTGGTTTTTACCACTTTCTCCAACTCTTCCCTGGTTCCTGTGATATCCCGGTAAAACAATCCTCTGAGAAAGTTCTGCATCAGATAGTCCTGATTACGGTCCAACTGCCGCTTTGAACTTTGCAGCTTCTCTTTCATCCTCTGCCCTTCCATTTTTCTCCGGCATTTTACCACACTGGTGGTAAGCACTGCCGTCAGCTCCTCTTTGCGGAATGGCTTCAGAAGGTAAGCACTGACGCCATACTGCATTGCTTTCTGGGCAAATTGAAAGCTTTCATGACAGGTCAGCAAAATAATTTCCGGCATAGTCGGCAATGTTTCCTCCATCGCTTCCAGCAATTCCATTCCGTCCATCTGCGGCATCTCAATATCGCTGATCACAATATCCGGCTCTTCCTTTCCAATGATTTCCATGGCCATCTGACCATGATACGCCGCAAAAATTTCCGAGATACCATATTCTTCCCATGGAATCGAATTCTCTATCATCTGAACGGTATTCGGATCATCATCAACAATCAATACTTTCATCCATTTTCTCTCCTTCCTCCGGAATCCGAATTTCTACCTGTGCCCCATTCGGGATCGCGTTGGATATATGAAACAGATTCTCCTGTCCATACCAGAGTTTCAGACTTCTCTTGATATTGGATAAACCGATTTGGGTATCTTTTTCTTCATTTGAAACCGTATCGCCATTATATTTTTCAAGCTGTTCTGAAGTAAAGCCTTTTCCATTATCTTCCACTATAATCTGTACTCCCCTGAATCCATTTTCCTCGATTTCCCGACAGGAAATCATCAACATCAGAGTTTCCGTCAGGCTCATAGCATGCTTAAAAACATTTTCTACAATCGTATGTAACAGAAGGTGAGGGACTCTTATCTCATTCAGTTTTTCCGGGCACTCCGTCACCAGTAGAATTGATCCCGGAAAACGGATTTCCTGCATTTTCACATAATTTTCCACATGCTCCAGCTCTTCCCCCAGCTTCACCCGACTTTCCCTGATACGCATCATATAGCGCATATAAGTGGACAGCTGCTGCAGATACTCCCGTGTTTCTTCATTCCGGTTCTGATAAACCATCGTGCTCGCCGTCATAATTGCATTCAGGTAAAAATGTGGTTTTAACTGCGCCCGCAGGCCCTGAAGCTGAAAATTCTGTTCCTGTATTTTTTTCTCATATAATTCCACGCGCACAGCCAAAACTTCATGAACCAGCTCGTCCAGTGAATGTTCCAAAACTGCTATCTCTTCAATTTTTGAAGTGCAGGGAATTCTGATTGCCGACAAATCGGTATCTGCCTTTTTCACGGTATCTGAAAGCTGACAAATGGACTTCAGGATATATCTTGAAATCATCCATCGCTGTAAACAGAGAATGACCAGTCCCATCGCAAAAACTCCTGCAACCATCAACAAAACATTATTGCGGAATAATTCCAGCATCTTTACATGAAAATAACCTGTCAAAACAAACTCTCCATGAATTTCCTGTCTTGGAAAAATCATATCACTTTTTTGTTTTGGAACTTCATTTTCCCGAATGAAATACGCCTGTCCTTCCTGATCCGTTATCTGACCGTTTCCTATGTATTCCCGAAACTGCTCCCTGATACCGGAAAACAGTTTTTCCGCCCGTATAAACGTAGTGACATAGAAATTTTCTTCCTGATAATAATAGAGGATTTCACAATAGGACTGCTGCTCCACACTGCATAGCTCCCATTTCCCCCTTGCCAGAGTATCCTTCGTATCCTGTACCGTCTGCTTCAGGTATTCTCCCAAAGCAATCTTTGCCAGGCCTTCCCCGTTCGACTGCATCCTTGAAACTATAAAGCTGTCCGGGCGGTATGCGAAAACATAATCCAGATCAGGGTATAAAAGAAGTTTCTCCCTGATATTTTCAGAAAGATCCTGTATATCAAACAGATTTTCATTGCGTGAAGGCAGCCAAATATTTTCCTGATTTTTTATCGTAGAACGAAAAATCTCAAACGTCTGCTGACTGACTACATCCATTCTGTTCTCTATTGTGTGACATTCATTGATAATCATAGAACTTCTCTCTGCCAGCAGACTTTTCATGGATTTCTGATACAGAATCACACTCTCAAACACAATGAACAGACACATCCCTACAAAAATCATAATCTGTATTATTGTAAGTGCTTCGATCAGTGACCTCTTTTTCATACAAATTCTCCTGATATTTTGTTTTACACGCAAACAAGAGAAGACCCTTTTCAGAGTTTTCTCTCGCTTGTAATTCTCCCCTATTTCATTTTATCCCTTTACACCGCCAATGACAACACCCTTAATCAGCTGTCCCTGAATGAACGGGAAAATCAGAAGTAGCGGAAGCATTGCCACCATTGCAATCGCCATTCTCGCTCCGACAGTAGGAAGCTGCATTCCTGAAAGCACCGCGCCTTCCGTCAGAGAAGACTGCTGACTCAGCATCTGAATATTATTCATCAGATTGCTCAGATACACATTGATGCTGTAAAGCTTCTGATTTGAAATATAGTACAGACCATTCGTCCAGTCATTCCAGTAAGCGATACCTGCGAACAGACCTATCGTAATCATGACCGGCTGGGACAATGGCAGAATCACATTTGTATAAATTTTCATTTCTGAAGCGCCGTCGATTCGCGCAGCCTCCAAAATTGCCTCGGGAATACTGGCCGTATAATAGTTGCGGACCATGAGAATATTCATTCCCGACATCAGATAGTTTGGCAGAAGAAGGGCGAAAATCGTATTTTTAATATGGAAAAACCTTGTCCAGATAATATAAGATGCCGTCATTCCTCCATTAAAAAGCATGGTGAAAAATACGAGGAAAGCAAAGGTATTTCTCCATTTAAAATCTTTTCGTGCCAACGGATACGCAAACAGTGAGGTAATTGTGATATTAACAAGCGTTCCCACGACGGTTACAAAAATAGAAATCAGGTAAGCTCTGGAAATAGTCTCCCTCTTTAACCATAAATACTTATAACAGTTAAAGCTGAATTTACTTGGCCAGAACCTGTATCCTTCTGCAATCAATGCATTCTCATCTGTTACCGAAGCAGCTACCATCAAAAGGAAAGGCGCAACACAGATTGCCGTAAAAATCAGAAGGATAATCAGACAGATCATTCTGAATCTTTTTTCCGAATTCATTTTTCTCATTGCTCTCTCCCTCCCTTAAAAAAGCGCGCTGTCTTTATCGATTTTCCGTACGATCAGATTGGAAATCAGCACCAGAGAAAAGCCGATCACAGCCTGAAAAACACTGGCTGCAGAGGACATACTTACATCGTTGAGTTCCATCAAGGCCCGGTAAACATAAGTATCAATAGTCTGCGTTGTACTATACAGCATTCCGGAATTCATCGGTACTTGAAGGAACAGTCCAAAATCCGAATTAAAAATTCTTCCGATCTGCAGAAGGAGCATCAAAATGATCATCGGCCGAATAATCGGCAGTGTAATCGTAAAAATCTGTTTCATCTTGGAAGCTCCGTCCAGTTTGGCCGCTTCATAAAGACTCTTGTCAATACCTGCGATTGATGCGATGTAAATAATTGCACTGTATCCCGCATTCTTCCAGAAATATACGATCACCAGGATATACGGCCAATATTCCGCCTTTTTGTACCATGAAATACCATTTCCATGAAGAATGGTATTATTCACAAAGCCGTTTGCACCCAGAAATGCATAAACAAGATAAGACACAATGATGATCGATACCATGTTTGGAAAGCAAATCGCCGGCTGGATAAATTTTGCAATCTTCATCTGCCCGATCTCCGTCATCATAACTGCAATGGCAAGCGCAAGTACCAATCCTCCGAAAATAAATACCAGATTGTAGCACAGAGTATTACGGATCATGATCGCAGCATCTTTTGTCTTAAACAGGTATTCAAAGTTTTTAAGCCCCACCCAGGGACTACCCCAAATTCCTTTGGAGTAGTCCAGATTTTTAAAGGCAATCGTGATTCCATACATCGGAAGATAGTTATTGATGATCAGATAAATCATTCCAGGAAGAAGCATCAGAAACAGTGGAACATAATTCACTCTTTTTTGTTTTCTTTTTTTCGTAGCTGCTTTCTCCATAATACAATCCCTCTCCGTTTATCTCTCTCTTACTTATTTCTCCCAGGCATCCAGCTGTGTCTGAACCTCTGCAATAAAGTTATCCATACCTGCGTCTTTCATCTCTTCCTGCATCTTCGGAATATACTCTTCCGGGTCCAGTTCACCGGTAAGTAAACCGCTGGCATACTGAGAAACTACATTGCCGATGGCAGACTGCTCTGTTTTTACATTGGTTGTATCCGGGTCAAATCCATAAATCGGGCTGAGTTTTGCGGTTTCTGTCTTTTCTTTCATAAATGCAATATCTTCTGCTTTTGTATTTCCTTCCAGTGCATACATGATAAACTGATTTCCAACAATACCGCAGGAATATGCTTCTGTATAAGGAACAGAGCTCATATCATAGCCTTCCGGATATTTGATTGTCTGAATTCCGTCTACGACATCACCTTTTACATAATCGATTCCTTCTACACCAAAAATAATGTAGTTCAGAACGGTCTCATTTGTGAACATCATATTCAGAACTTTCGCTGCCGCTTCCGGATTGCTACAGGTCTGTGTGATACTCCAGTACATAGTTACCGGAGTTAAGAGAGTCTCACAAAGGGGAATTGCCACAATATCTTTTCCGCACTGTGCATCCATGATTTCGTCAACACTTTCCGTACCATAGGCATAACCGATCGTCATGCTGGCTGCCCGTCCTGCTTTGATCAGATCATAGGGTGCATCGGTAGCCACGCTCGCATCGGGAAGCACATAACCGTTCTGATTCCACTCATAAGCCAGTTCACAGGCTTCCTTAAACATATCCGTCTCATAAATATTTTTTATTGTGAGATCGTCCTTTTCAATACAGGTTAAAGGATTCAGGCTACCGATAAGCACGTCCTCATAGTCATCTCTCGCACTCAGGATTGCCAGCTGATTGAACGAATTTGGTGTATTGTTAGCGCCAAGACTCGGTGCAATCGGCACAATATTTTCATTCTGCTCTTTCAGTTTTGCAAGCACCGGTGTCAGGTCACGGATGTTTTTAATATCATCTGCAGAAAAGCCCGTCGCATCAAACAGTTCTTTGTCACAGATCCAGTAGTAGATCATTACATTTCCACGGTAAGTCTGAATGCCATATACGTTGTCATTATAGGTACTTGGACGCAGATAGTTTTCTCCGATCGTATCTACAGTCTCTTTTAATTCGTTGTCCAGATAGTCATTCAGTGAAATCACCTTATTGGAACTTACAGCTTTTCCAAGTCCATCCAGCGGAAGATAAATATCTATCTTTTCTCCTCCCATCAAAGCCATATCTACCTGTGTCATATAATTATTGCCATCAATCGGATCAAGATCAATCCTGACGTTTTCTCCCTGCTCTTCAAGATAAGCATTTAGTGCCTCTTCCACCTGCTGCACTCCTTCCTCAGAAGGCTGGTACACCAGAGACGGGAAACTGATTTTCACTGTGTAAGGCTCGTCTGCCAGTGCAGAAAGACCGGTTCCGCCGAAAGCTGTAAGAGCCATCGCAGATGCCATCAATAAAGCTGTGATTTTTCTTCTTTTCATTTTTCTACCTCCGTTTTCGTTGTTATAACGTTTTTTCTTACACTTAATATAAAAAAGTTTTCCCTCCATAGCTTATAAAAAAGTTCTTTTTTCTTTTGTTTTTGAAATAAAACAGAAAGGCTGCCGCTCATAGGTGATTACTCATCTATTTTGCGGCAGCCTCAGAGCACCGGCTTTTATTTTCTTTTTGCAACAATTGTCGGCATTTCCAGTTTGAAAGCCAGAGTATCTTCGTCTTCTATCGTTACCTGGTCTTCCTTAAAGTTAAACGTAAGTGTCTCTTTTCCGCAGGTCTCGATCTTACGCAGTTCGATAACAAGGACATTTTCCTGCTCCCACCAGGCGCTCGCCAATACCTGGCCAGCCAGCCTTCCCGGAATCAGATTCTGTCTTCTTGAGCCGTCCATTGCAGCCCAGAGATCGAAGGTTTCGTCTCCGTCATCTGTGGAAATACATAACGTATCACAGGTAAAATGAAGCGTAAAACTTTGAACTGCCGACGGAAGCGGCGTTCCTCCCATAATCATTTCCACCCCGTCGCAGCCCAGATAAAAGTTTCCTTCTTCTACCTGATAGCTGCTTCCATCTACTTTTTCCATGTACGGGCTGAAGGGATGATATTTCGGAGCGGGAAGAGAAAGAGCGCTCATACGTTTTTTCAATGCGTCCGACGCTGTCTTATTTTCCCCAGCTGCGGGATTTTTTCGGATTCTCTCAAGAAAAGCCCACATGGTATCCAGGATTGCCTGTGCCCAGTGTGCTCCCGATGCATTCTCGGTAATGGCAATGAGCATATCCAGATCCGGAACAACGATCGTGAACTGCCCCATCGCGCCGTCTGCACGGTATACGCCTTCGGGCTGGCACATCCAAATCTGATAACCATAACCGACAAAGTTATCTCTGGCCTCCGGATTTCCGATCGCCTCTGTCGCCGACTCATTCTGAAGGCTGGTCGCCCGTTTCACATAGTCTTCCGCCAGAATCCTCTCATTGTCCCAGACTCCGCCATTCGCATAAAGCTTCATAAGGCGAAGATTATCCTCGGTGGTCGAAAACAGGCCGCCTCCGCCCATCTCCGTACCGTCCGGCATTTTGATCCAGCGATGGTTATCGGAAAGGATGCCGATCTTATCATACAGGCGGGGTTTCAGATATTCATGCAGTCCAAGTCCTGTTTTCTTTTTGATAATCGCTGCGAGAACCGAAGAACCCACACTGTTGTACATATAGGTCGTTCCGGGTTTGTGTTTTACCGGGGTATGAAGGAAATCATGAAGCCAGTTTACCGTCGGTTCCGGCATCTCGTCCATTCCGCAGCCCATGCAAAGGACATCGTGGATTGTCAGAAGCTTCAGATTTTCTGAGGGGTTCTCCGGTGCTTCTTCCGGGAAAATATCAATCAGTCTTTCATCCAGCTTTAACAGGCCTTCGGTATACGCAATGCCAATCGCCGTCGCCGCATAGGTCTTGGAATGAGACTGCTGGCCATGGCGGATTCCGGGAGCATAGGGGCTCCACCAGCCTTCCGCACAAATTTTTCCATGCCTCATAATCATTAAGCCATGGGGTTCTGTGATCCCGCTCTCCAGCTGATCCAGAAGCCACTCGATGTCTTCCGAACAAATGCCGGCCTGTTCCGGTGTGATCCGTTCAAATTCTTTTCTTGTCATAATTTTTCCTCTCCTGTTCTATTTATCTTTTTTTCTTATTTTTCAGGCGATATTTTCTCTTCAGGGCTTTTTCTTTCAGGCGGTATTTCTCTTTTGTCAGTTTTTCTTCCTGGCGGGCGTTCTCAGCCAGAATTTTTTTCCGGTATTTCCGGTAGAGCCGGCCTTCCTGAATGAGGGCTGCTCCGGCAAAGGCTGCGAATACCGCCGCCTGGAGCGCTACGGTGAGCTGTTCTTTCTGCTTTTCTGTCAGATTCATAGGGCACCTCCGTTTCTCATAGTTTTTCCTAACTGGTCTCATTATACCATAATTTTCCCCTGGCTGTTACAGTTGAATTATGATTTTGGAAATGGTATGATAGAAGAGCAAGCGATTTACGCAGTAAATCAGCGGATTCTGAATGTTTGAAGGATTGCGTGAGCTGCTCTGCAGCGTAGCAATCCGCAGGTACGACATACGAAGGGAGTTTCTGTTTTATGACTGTGAAAAAACCGGCAGCCTCCACTCCTCTCTGGGGCGAGAAGCCTTATCGCTCCCTGGACTATGAGTGGAAAAAACAGTACGGTGAAAAAATATACAAAGTCTCCTTAAACGGCGGTATGACCTGTCCCAACCGGGACGGCACCGTGGGAAGCGGCGGCTGTATTTTCTGCAGCGCCGGAGGAAGCGGTGACTTCGCCGCGGACGCCCGCCTTTCCATCAGAGAACAGATCGAATCCCAGGAAGAAAAGCTCCGGACGAAGTTTCCGGCGAAGCATTTTGTGGCTTACTTCCAGGCTTATACCAACACTTATGCTCCGGTGGACTATCTCCGGAAAATTTTCACCGAGGCCATCACACACCCGGATATCGTGGCCCTTTCCATCGGCACCCGGCCTGACTGCCTGCCCGACGATGTACTCGATCTTCTTTCTTCCCTGAATGAGATCAAGCCCGTCACTATAGAGCTGGGCCTTCAGACCATCCATGAGAAAACGGCGGCTTTTATCCGCAGAGGCTACGCCCTTCCCTGTTTTGAAGAAGCAGTACAGAAGCTCAGAAGCTGCGGTATTTCCGTGGTCGTTCACACGATCCTTGGGCTTCCCGGCGAAACGGAGGAGGATATGCTCGCTACGATCCGTTATCTCAATCACCAGGATATCCAGGGCATCAAGCTTCAGCTTCTTCACGTTCTGAAGGGGACCGATCTGGCTGCCTGGTACGAAAACCCGGGCTTTCCCGTTTTTACCGAGGAGGAATATATCGATCTTGTGATCCGCTGCATCGACGAACTTTCACCGGATATCACGATTCACCGTCTCACCGGAGACGGCCCCAAAGAGCTTCTCATTGCCCCGCTCTGGAGCAGCCGGAAGCGCTCAGTCCTCAATGAGATTCACCGGCAGCTGAAATTGCGTGGCTCCTGGCAGGGGAAATTTTTTCAACCATAAGGAGGGAACTATGGCAGAACCTTTAACCTTATACAAACTCATCATTCTATATATGCTGAAAAAAGTGGATTTTCCGCTGACCAACGCCCAGATTTCTGAATTTGTGCTGGACCAGGAATACACCACATATTTCACACTCCAGCAGGCCATCTCGGAGCTGGTGGAGGCCGGGCTTATCCGTATGGAGACCATCCGGAATACTTCCCAGTATTACCTCACCGAGGACGGCGATATGACCCTCGGCTATTTCACTCAGAAGATCTCCGCCCCCATCCGTGAGGACATCGACCGCTATATCCAGGAAAACAAAATGGCCCTCCGAAACGAAGTGGCCATTGTCGCTGACTATTATAAAAATACCGCAGGTGAATATTCCGTCCACTGCGAAGTCAAGGAGAAAAAAGGCGATCTCCTGGATCTCACCATCAGCGTTCCCGACAAAGAGCAGGCCATCGCCATGTGCAACCACTGGGGCAAACGCTGCCAGGAAATCTACGAATACGTCATGGGGACACTACTTACAGAACCGAAATCCGAATAAAAAAATGCCAGGCATAAGCTGGAAAGCTCTGCCTGGTGTTTTTTTATTCATGTATCCACTCCAGATACTTCTCAATCTCTTTCTCATACCCGTTTCCGCTGGGGCGGTAGAATTTGGTGTCACCCAGTTCTTCGGGGAGGTAGCGCTGGCGGGAGAAGTGTTTGGGGAAGTCGTGGGCATATTCGTAGCCGATGCCGTGGCCCAGTTTGGCGGCGCCTGGGTAGTGGGCATCTTTTAAGTGGACCGGAACTGTGGCCTTGCCGTTTTTCACGGCTTCCATAGCTTCAAAGATCGCGTTTGTGGCAGAATTGCTTTTGGGCGCAGTGGCCACATAGAGGGCGGCCTGAGCCAGAATCAGCTGGGATTCAGGCATGCCCACCCGCTCCACGGCCTGAGCTGCCGCCACTGCCACCTGAATGGCCTGGGGATCAGCGTTTCCCACATCCTCTGAGGCACAGATCATGATACGCCGGGCAATAAAGGTCACACTCTCCCCGGCATAGAGCATCCGGGCCAGATAATAGACCGCGGCATCGGGATCGGAACCCCGCATACTCTTGATAAAGGCAGAGATCGTGTCGTAGTGGTTGTCCCCGGTCTTATCGTACTGCACCACCCGTTTCTGGATGCACTCGGAAGCCACCTCCCGGGTGATATGGATTTTTCCATCCGCGCTGCGTTCCGTCGTGAGCACCGCGAGCTCAATGGCATTGAGGGCTTTTCTCGCATCGCCCCCTGCAATATCTGCCAGGAACTCCTCCGCCTCCGGCTCCAGTACCGCGTCGTAGGAACCCATGCCCCGCTCCTTATCATAGACGGCCCGGTTCAGAAGCACACCCACATCCTCCTTTGTCAGAGGCTTGAGTTCAAAGATCACCGACCGGGAAATCAGAGCGCTGTTCACCTCGAAATACGGGTTCTCCGTCGTGGCTCCAATCAGAATCAGCGTTCCGTCCTCCACAAAGGGAAGAAGATAATCCTGCTGCCCCTTATTGAAGCGGTGAATCTCATCCACGAAAAGAATCGTTTTTTTCTGGTACATTCCGAGGGTATCCTTGGCTTTGGCCACGACCTCCTCCATGTCTTTTTTCCCAGCGGAAGTGGCGTTAATCTGGGTAAATTCCGCGCTGGTGGTGTTGGCGATGACCTTCGCCAGCGTAGTCTTTCCGGTTCCCGGCGGGCCATAAAAAATGATGGAACCCAGCTTGTCCGCCTTGATCGCGCGGTAGAGCATCTTGTCCTTTCCGATGATATGCTGCTGCCCCACCACCTCATCCAGGGTCCTCGGGCGTATTCTGGAAGCCAGAGGGGCTTCCTTTTTCATCGTATTGCTTCTTGCATATTCAAATAAATCCATGACGTTCCTTCCTATTCCAATATCAGTTCATCCGCTGTCACAAACTGAAAGCCTCTGCTTTTCAGAGTATCGATAATCTCAAGGGCCGCTTTTACCGAGGAAGCATAGCAGTCGTGAAGCAGGATCACATCCCCATCCTTCACCTTTTCCGTGCCCCGGCGCACCACATCGCTGACATTCTCCGTAGTCCAGTCCAGAGTGTCCACAGTCCACAGTACGGGAAAAAGGGTCAGCCCGCACTCGAGGCTCTTATCCCACTCTCCGAAGGGCGGGCGTATGTATTCCGCAGGCTTTCCCGTGATCTCCTGAATCAGGTCGGAGGTTTTTCGGATCTCCTCGCAGGCCGCCTCAGGAGCCATACCAGAAAGTTTCACATGGCTGTAGGTATGATTTCCGATGAGATGCCCTTCCTCTGCCATGCGCCGGACGATCTCCTCCTTGCCGGAAATATTTTCCCCGATGAGAAAAAACGTCGCCTTCACGTCCCGCTCCTTCAGGCCGTCCAGAAGCAGCGGCGTATAGGTTTTATGGGGACCATCGTCAAAGCTGATGGCCACCCGGGGCGCCAGTTCCTCAGCACTCTCCGTCTCATTTTTCTCAGATACAGTCTCCACCGCATCCCTGCTCATCCAGACAGCGGCCGCACAGAGAAATACCGCCGTCAGCAAAATCAGATATCCTTTTCCAGCCTTCATGCACACTGCCATCCATCGTCTGTCAGTCTGATTATATGAAAGAAAGGGCCGGCATATGCCGCCCTCCCTTTTTTACTGCTCGTCTTCTTCGTCATCCACCGGCTTTACCATAGCCGCTTTCTCACGGATGGAAACTTCTTTTTTCTGTACCGGAGCCTGTTTCTTATGAATTTTCTCCGGGTGCTGGAACTCCAGCCGGAATTTCTTCTTCGCACTCAGCGTGTAAGCGTAAACCACGAGGCCAATCATGCCGACATTGCTGGCGCCGCCCCGGCCTGCGAAGATGACAAATACCAGAATTCCCATATATCCGGCAAAATCCATGGCCGCATATTTCTTGTAGGCTTTCTTCTGATCCTCCGTGACGCCCTCAAGAAGCTTCGTGAGCTTCGGCTCCAGAATATCCGTCGCAGCCCAGTAGCCCACAAGGTACAGACAGGCAATCAGCTGAAACGCCCAGATTTTAAGCCAGCCCATGAGGGTGCCGCCGATCATGACGGCGATAACGACAATCAGGGCAAGCAGCGTGATTATGCTGATCTTTTTGTGAATCTTTTTCCGTTCTTCCTTATCCATTTGTTTTCCCTTCTGCCGCCTTTCCGCGGCCATTTACTAAAGGAAAGGATAACACAGACAGTCTTAAAAGTAAAGCGATCAGCGCCAGGAAAGAAGCTCTTCCACGCTCTTTTTCTTCGGTGCTGCGGGAGCGCTTTCCGGATAGCCTGCTGCCAGAAGGGCGGAAACATTATCGCCCTCCGGAAGCTCCAGGATTTTTCCAAGAATCTCCTCGTCAAAAATGCCAAGCGTTACAGTGCCGACGCCGTACTCGTGGGCCGCCAGCATGAAGGTCTGGGAAGCGATGCCCGCGTCAAACATTTCCCACTTGTCCTTTTTGGAGGTGGTGTAGGAACCGTCCTTCTCATAACCGCAGATACCGGTCTTTGTCACAACGACGATCAGCACCGGGCAGGCGGAGATGATATCTTTATTATGGGTAAAATTCATCGTAGCTTCTGTGGCAATCCGCTCCTTAAGGGCCGCGTCCTCCACGGCGATATACCTTACGGTCTGGGAATTTTTCCAGGAGGGAGCAAAGGCAGCCGCCTCCACGATCTGTTCCAACACTTCATGCGGAACCTTTTTATCCTCAAATTTCCGTACGCTTCGTCTTGTCTTGATTCCATCAATTAACTGCATCGATCAATTCCTCCTTTTTTGTTTTTATTATAGGTAACTTTTTCAGCAGTGTAAAGTCTTAAAACGCAGAAAAACCGCGTACAGGATGTTGTCCTGCCGCGGTTTTTCAGAACCTTATGTAGAGAAAACTCCCGGTTTTCCCCACAGCAACCGGCTGTCATAGCTGTACGCCTTAGACCCATTGGCTTTGCGTCACTGCTTTTCAACAGGTTTGCTGAATTTAAAGTTCTCTTTCCCTCTCGAGAAAGAGTATATCAGAAAAAATCAGCTCCTGCACAACTTTGGCACAATCGGCAGGATTTTAAGCACAATCGTCGTTTCGCCTTACTTATTCGGCAAAATCTCCCTCTTTTCGACTGAGAAAATACCGATTATATGCGTCTATCAGCTCTTTTCTTCCACGCACCCGGATAGGGACCATATTTCCATTTTTCAGGATAAAATCTTCTTTCACGTCTGCCACCTGATCCATATTTACCAGGTAACTCTGATGACACCGCAGAAAACGCTTCTCTCCGATCCGGGACTCGATATCATTCAGTTTGTCCTGCGTCACAATCTCACTGCCATCTTTGAGATGGAGTGTGACGATATGACGGTTGCTGTCAATATAGAGGATATCATCGGTGTAGGGATAACGGAACTGCCGTCCCGTCTTTACTGCTACCCGGTTCCGGTCACCGGTTTTCAGTGTTTTCTCCAGAAGACGTACCAACTGAGATGCAGAAAAGGGCTTGAGGATATAGCCGGAAGCTTCCACTTCGTAACTTTCGACTGCAAAATCAGGAGACATGGTCAGAAAAACGATGGGCGCCGTGCAGGAAAGCGCTCGAAGTTTCACTGCCGTTTCCATACCGTTAATTCCGTTCATAAAAATATCCAGGAACAGAAGATCCATTCCCAGATATCCTTCTTCCACATCCGCTGTCAGCGATTCTCCTGAACTATATTCCTCTACAAGAGCCTCTTCCCCGCGGTCGTCAAAATATTTTTCCAGAAAATGTCTCAATATGCTCCGATCAATCTCTACATCATCACATATTACGATCTTTTTCATCTTATCGCCCTCAGTATTCTGTAGTCTCTAGTGGGAAAAGGTCCCGCTTTCCCCACTTTTTTCGATTATAGCATATCTGTCCGGGCAAAGTCAAAAAAATTTATATAACTGCAAAGCATTCTCATTCCAGAGGTTTTTCCTGATTTTTCCGCTTCCGGAGTTCCTCCACCGCCTCCCGCACTGCGGCTTCCTCTTCCTCCCGGGTGATCTTTTTGGCCAGCCGGACCGTGTGAATCAGATTGGTCAATAGAATCACAGACAGGGGCAGAAGGATTACCGGGATAAAGATCAGTGGATTGGCGGCCAGACGTGAGATCTTTCCGAGGATCAGGGAAGACCAGATCACCTTTCCCACCAGATACTCAGACTGCACGTCGTAGGCATCTGCCACGTTGTTGGCATCTCCCTTGATCTGGTAAATGTAGCCGTCTCCCTCTTTTTCCACGGACACAACCCGATGGGTATTTACCGCGCCGTCCAGAGCCGGATCCAGGGAATAGAAAGAAATCACATCTCCCTCACGGATCTCAGCGGGGTCGGTTTTCTTCACAACGATGAGGGTGTCCACCTCGTAGGTGGGGGCCATGCTTCCCGTCGTCACACGGAGCACCGTGTAGCCTAAGACTGACGGGGCCTTTCCCGGCTTCGTCATGAGGACGATGCAAAGAACGGCTACCGCCGCCGCGATGATGGCTATGGACAAAAAATTGATCAGGGCAAAGATTACTTTTTTCACCATGGTCAGTCCTCTTTTGAATTTTTCCGGCCACGGCGTTCTCTTAAAGAATCGACGATGTAGCGGGAAAGGGTGTTGGCTTCCGCCTTCGACTCGGCTTTCTCCCGTGCTTTCTCTGCTTTTTCCAGAGCTTTCTCCATCTTTTTCAGCCGGGCTTCCAGCTCGGCCTTGGCCTCTTCCATCTCTTTTAACTGCCGCTGGGCTGTCTTGGCCTCGTTTCGCGCCTTCGCCGTTGCGGAATCTGCTTCCCGGCGGAGTTTTTCCATGGCCTGACCGGACTCGCAGCGAATCTTCTCCAGAGCCGCGTCTGCTTCCCGGCGGGCTTTCTCAGCCTGGGAATCGGCGGATTTCCTGGCGGCTTTCTGCACAGCCTCAATCTCCTGCTTTGCTTTTTCGTGGGCAGCTTCGATCTCCTGCGCAGCACTCTCACGGACAACCGCCACTGCTTCTTCGGCTTCTTTCTTCGCGGCTTCTACCTCTTCCTTTGCTTCCTGGCGGGCTAAGACTACGTTTTCTTCCGCCTCTTTCTCACTCTGGAGACGGGCTTCCTCGGCCTCTCTCGCCTGCTTCTTCGCATGACGGGTCTCCTCGCCGGCGGCGGCGAGCGCTTCCTGGCTCTCGTTCAACTGCTGCTGGACCATGTCAAGCTGCATCTCCGTATCCACCCGCATCTGATCCAGATATTCCATCTGGCCGGTAAGACTTTCCACCTGACCGTTGAGATCCGAGACAGTCCGCTCCAGTGTTTCCCTCTGCTCGGTCTCCTTCTGAAGCTTCTCTTCCGCCTCGATCTGAGCCTGGGTCACTTCCTCCACGAAGACCTTCCGGATCTCCACGTCAGGAATGTTCCGGTCCTCTACGATCTCCTCTTTGATCTCTTTGATAAATTTCGGCTTCACCGGCTCCCGGTGTTCCTCGGCGAGCTCTGTCATCCGCCGGGGATCTGCCTCCAGAAGGCTCTTGAACACTGTATAATTCGTGATGAGGTTTGTATACATCTGTAAAAGGTACTCTTCATCGAATTCCAACGCGGAATCCTGCTCCTCAATCGTATAACCTACCTCATCGTAGCTCTCGATAAACTGCCACAGCTTGTAACAGGTACGGTAGCTCGGGTCCTTCATCATAAGGTTGGTTCGCTGGATCGGGCTTCGCACCATCGCACAGCCTGCCATGAGCTCACAGAAGGAACTGCTCCTTAAATTCCGAACCATACGGCGCAGACGGTCGATCCGTTTGAAGACTTCCATATGGTCGCTGTCATTTTCCGCATAACTCTGACGGTTCTTGATCGTCATTTCTATCTTGTAGGAAATCTCCTCGTAGGCGTCGTCCACCTTGCTCTCCATGCTCATGGTATTACAGGTTTCATCACCGGTGGACCAGAAGATGACGTCCGTCCGTTTATCTACGAAGGTGAAGAGCCGCTGAATCAGATGATAAACAAAACGGTTCTCATAAAGGTCATAGCTTTCCTCTGTGGAAACATTCAGGATCCTGGTGGGCTGAATCTCGCCATTCTCATCGCTGGCAATAAACCTGACTGATAGGCGCGTCAAAAGCGAGACGCATCTTCGTCCCATGTTTTATCTGTAAAGCTCCTGCCATTTTTCTTCTCCTGTAAGTTTCTCTATCCGCGTAATATCAGCAGTTTCCTGCTAATTTATTATATGATGATGCCAGGGTCAAAAGGTCAAAAAGCCGTTCATGCTTGCATGATAAGGCTTTTGAACTTGGGACCCGCCAAACATGAGAAAGCAGCGATTTACGCAGTAAATCAGCGGATTTCGAATGTTTATAGAATTGCGGGAGCTGCTTTGCAGCGGAGCAATTCGTAGGCATCAGTTGGGGGCAAAAGACCTTTTGACCCCAACATCAAAATGATATGAGTGTCAAAACACCTCGCAGAACAATGGCTCCTGAACAAATACAAAACTTACATCATAGTCCCACTACACGAAATAACACATCATTCTTCACCATGATGCACAAACCACCCGTCATTTCACGCAGTCCTTGTATGACGTAAGCCCCATATTTTCTAAAGCGGGCCCGATGGGGGAGCTCGAGGGGGCGGCGGGCTCGCGACTCCGAGCCGCCCCCTCGAATTTAGGTTTCGCAGGCTTTCCAAAGCATAAAAAAAAGGAACAGGTCTTCCTCACCCATTCCTTTTTCCCATATCTTTTTCACAAAAACATTAAATCAACGTCTTCACAAAATCCTTCGACGGACTCGGGATTACCGCGTAATCCAGCATGGTACCCTCTTCCTTGAGGTGTGCCACGGAGGATTCCACTGCCTCTGTCACTGCAGCTACGCTGCCGGTCAGAAGCACATAGGATTTTCCGCACATACCACGGCAGAGACGGACTTCAAATACCGTTACCTCTGCGGTCTTGGCTGCATGATCGGCTGCCACGATGGCAGACGCTCCTGTGAAGGTTTCGATTACGCCGAGGGCCTGGATCGTATCCACTTCTGCCGTACAGTGCAGGGCACGGTACAGGGACTCGTGGGGATTACCCAGGACAAAGCTGTCAATCAGGCTTTCCGGATAGGTCTTGACTGCCGCATCAACGGAGACTCTGATTGCACTTAAATCACCGGTAAAGAGGATAATGAACTTACCGGGGCATACTGTCTGAGCTTCCAGAAGCTCAACCTCTGCTGTTTTTACAATAAGATCAGCCGCTTTGATACCAGAGGAGACTGTCTTATATTCTACCATTCCTATTGCTTTCATCGTTTTTCATCTCCATTATGCTTTAATACTCACGAAATTGTCCGTTACCGCAGTAACCGTTCCGGCAATACTTGCGTGCAGGCAGGTTCCCAGAGCACCCTCAGGCGGGGCTGCGATCTTCTGTCCTACACTGACTGTATCTCCTACTTTTACAGAGGGAACACAGGGAGCTCCGATGTTCTGACGGAGCATGAGCTTGACTTCTTTTACGGAAGTGATCTCTGTCATGGGTGCGGGAACATCAAAACCTGCCAGACCCAGACGCGTAATCAGGCGATGCTCCGGAACCCGGCGCTCATCACGCATGGGATCTGCCACACCTTTTCCCGGTTTGTCCGGAACCCGGACACCTTTCGCACGGAGCGCTCCTTTGTACTGATCCAGAAGTCTTCTGGGAGACAGGCCCTGATGGCAGGAATACATCTCGCAGAGGCCGCAGGAGCAACAGAAGAAGGAGTTCAAAAACGGTTCCACATCATAGGTAAGTCCGTTGGCGATGGCTCTCATAAATACATTCGGTGCGATAGACTGTCCGAGAAGGTTTCTGGGACAGAGACTCGTACACATGGAGCACTGAGAACATACGCTCATGGCATTCCGGATATCCATTTTCGGAGAACTCTGGCGTTTGCGGATAGGCAGACAGTTCGGAGGCAGGATCAGAAGTGCCTTTGTCGTCTTGGTGACAACATCATTCAGGCCGCAGATCCGTCCGGTCATGGGGCCTCCCATCAGAGGTACATACTCTTCTGTGGAAACTCCGCCTGCCATGTCGATGAGTTCTTTTACGGTGACGCCGACAGGAACTTTCACCGTTACCGGTTTCTTAACCAGACCTGCCACAGTCACAAATTTATTTACCACATTGGTGTCGCTGGTAACTTTCTGATAAATGTTCAGAACGGTCTCAACGTTACAAACGACACAGCCTACCAGAATGGGGATCTTACCCTGGGGAACGATCCGTCCGGTAGTCTCATAAATCAGAACCACCTCGTCTCCTGCCGGATAAATGTCCGGTAAAATGTGAAGACGGAGATTCTTGTAATTTCCAATATTGCTCTTTACTGCTTCGATTGAGGCTGTGTAGGATTTCTTAACCGCAATGATTCCTTCCTTTGCTCCCATGGCTTCCACCATCATCTGCATACCGGAAAGGATCTCATTGATATAGTCTACCATCAGCTGACGGTCAACCTTGATCAGCGGCTCACACTCTGCACAGTTCAGAATCACTGTATCTGCCTGGTCAGAAAGCTTTGCATGGGTGGGAAAACCAGCTCCACCGGCACCTACGACACCGCCCTCAAATAAAGCGTTTTTTAAATCTAACATACTAACCATGTCCACTACTCCAACCTGTCTTTTATTCCACAATGACTATTTTCTGCGGGTCATCAACGATACCAACAATACATGCATCCACCGGGGAATTCGGATCGCCGCAGCCAAGTCTTGCCGCACTGCCCGTAGCCACCAGGACCAGTTCGCCGATACCGGCTCCCACATCGTCCACAGCCACGATCCGGTCACAGCCGTCAATCTCCATTTTTTCCATGGGATCAACGATCAGAAATTTGCTGCCCACAAGACTGCTGTTCTTTCTCGTACAAATCACGGTTCCAACAACTTTGCCAATAATCATCTTTGTATCAAGTCCTTCCTAAGTCCCCTTTTTCTGCTATTTGATCAGATAGCCCATATCCTTGGCGATACCCAAGCCGTTTGCCTCATCAGTATCGATGTGCATCTCCAGATCAAAAGAAGGATCCACACGGACCGGCACATCTTCCAGCGTACCGCCTCTTCCGCTCTCAAAACGAACCTTTACTACCTGTTTGTCCACTACGCCAAAACGTGCTGCATCTTCCGGAGACATATGGATATGGCGTTTTGCCACGATACATCCCTCTTTCAGATAGATGGCGCCTTTCGGTCCCACCAGAGTCACCGGTGCGGAGCCTGCCAAATCGCCGGACAGACGAACCGGAGCTTTCACTCCCAGTCTCACTGCATCCGTCGCAGAAACCTCCACCTGTGTCTGTTTCCGAACCGGTCCCAGAACACGGACATTCTCGATGGCACGGAGCTTTGTTCCAATGATGGTCACACACTCCTGCGCCGCATACTGCCCGCCCATAAGATCTTTCTTTTTATGCAGTTCATAGCCTTTTCCGAACAGGGTCTCAAGATCTGCCTGGGAAAGATGTACATGTCTTGCGGAAATGCCCACCGGAATCCGGTCTTTCGGATCGCAGACATCTACATTTTTCAGCTGTTCCACAACCAGCTTCGCTATTGCATTTACTAACTCTTGTTCCTGCATAATCTGTTCCTTTCTCCGAAGTTTTCCGCTGCTGTTATACATAAGCAGAAAAGGGCGCCGCCCTAGAGACTTATTGCACTCCTGCGGCACCCTTTATTTCATCTTATGCCTGCGGCAGAATCTTTTCCACATCACTGTGCGGTCTCGGAATTACATGAACTGCGATGATCTCACCAAGCTTCTCTGCAGCTGCGCTTCCTGCCTCAACAGCAGCCTTGACAGCTCCAACATCACCGCGAACCATAACGCTTACCAGTCCGGAACCGATCTTCTCAGTACCAACCAGAACAACGTTAGCGGCTTTCAGCATAGCGTCGGCAGCCTCGATAGAAGCTACCAGTCCTCTCGTTTCGATCATACCTAATGCCTGAAGTTCCATTCTTATTTCCTCCTTTAACCCCTGTCTGTCAGACAGAAGTATCGTTAAGGTCCCGCAGATACGGATACTTTCTTCTGCTGACCTCTATCAACTTCCAAGTTTCTTCGTGCGGATTTGCAATCACTGTGGAAGCCACCACGCGTCCGACGGCTCTGTGTTTTGCAGCTTCCACTGCTTCTGTCACCGCGGCAACATTCCCCTGGACGATGAGCGTTACCAACCTTCCGCCTAACTTCTTCTCCCAGGTGAGGAACTGAACATCTGCTGTCTTCAGCATAACATCCAGCGCCTGAATGGCATCCGTGCAGTTAGGCAGCTCAACTAATCCAATCGCTTTCATATGTGCTTCCTTTTCCTTTACTGGATTTTAGAGTTTCCGCGATTAGATGGTCGGCAGAATTTTCTGCACATCGTTGTGCGGTCTCGGGATTACATGTACAGCTACGAGTTCGCCCAGTCTGGAAGCTGCTGCTCCGCCAACCTCTGTAGCAGCCTTAACAGCTCCAACATCGCCGCGTACCATAACAGTTACCAGTCCGGAACCGATCTTCTCAGTACCGATCAGAGTTACATCTGCTGCTTTTACCATCTGGTCAGAAGCCTCGATTGCTGCTACGAGTCCTCTGGTTTCTACCATTCCTAATGCTTCCTGTGTCATTTCCTATATCCTCCTTGTGCGGGTTAAACCAATCATTCTTCTTTTATTTTAATATATCCTGCCTGACATTGCAAGACAATTATATAGCGCTGATCCTCAGCATTTTCTCCGTCTCCTCGGACGGACCGGCGATGATATAACGGGATACCACACCAGTGATACTTTCTGCTGCCGCGGCTGCTGCATCCATGGCCGCCTCCACGTCAGCTACGCTGCCTCTGATCTTCAGGCAGGTGATGAGTGGTACCGGCAACGCATCCGCATTGGCAGGTTTGTTTTTATCAATGGACTGGATGGTGACGTTGGCCGCTTTCGCTGCCGCATCTGCTGCCGCAAAGGCTGCCACACAGCCAAACACCTCCAGAAGACCTGCTGCCTCCTGCATGGCCTGTCACTCCTTTCTGCTTACTTGTTGACGATAGCGATCTTAAGTCCGGTCATAGCCAGGTTGGTCTTAAGAGCCTCGTTGATCTCCTCCAGCGGGAACTTATCAGTGATGAGCTCGCTCATCGGAAGGCCGATCTCTTTTGCACTCTTCAGGAAATCAAAGGTTGTTACATAATCTCTCAGAGTGTATACCCAGGAACCAACGATCGTGATCTCTTTGGAGCAGATATCAAAGTGCGGGTTGATGGTTGCATCGCCGCCGTTGATAAAGAAACCAAGCTCGCAGAGGCCGCCGCCGTTGCGGATAAATTTATAGATATTGGCATGTGCCACCGGAGAACCGGTACACTGGAATGCGAAGTCTGCCAGATGACCACCGAAAGCGTCCTTTACTGCTCCGGCCAGAGCCTCAATGCCCTTGTGATCCTTGAAGTTTACAGTCATCTTTGCGCCCATCTTCTTAGCGAAGTCAAGACGTTTCTGCTCTCCGTCTACTGCACAGATGTTCTGAACACCCATGGTTTTCAGGATAGCGATGCAGATCAGACCGATCGGTCCGCAGCCCTGTACAACAACACGGCTGTTGAAGCGAAGGATACCGGTGGTTTTTGCTCTCTCAACGGCATGTACCAGTACAGCACACGGCTCGATGAGGATACGGGAATCCAGATCCAGATCACTTACATTAAAGAAGGTAGAACCGAAGCTGCCGCCTCTGATCAGGATATAATCGGAGAACCAGCCGTTCAGATGTACATCGTCATCTGGAAGAAGTCCGTATACATCAGCTCCGCCTACATTTTTCTTGTTCAGGTCGAACATTGTGATCTCCGGATCATCCTTGAAGATCATGCAGGTAACGACTTTGTCGCCTACCTGAACCGTTTTGCCGGCGGTATCAACTTTTACGTTTTTACCCATTTTTACGATCTCACCGGTTCCCTCATGTCCCAGAGCTACCGGGATCAGGCCGAAGGGATCTCTCTTGAACTCATGAGCATCGGTACCGCAGACGCCGCAGCCCTCTACTTTTACGAGGATGTCGTCATCGCCGACTTCCGGCATCGGGTACTCTTTGATATCAAAATGCCCCAGGGCGGTGAGGACTGCTACATGAGCGGTCTTCGGAATCTCGCCTGCTGCTGTTGCCGCAGGATCTGCTTTTACAGCGGGAGCCACGTCAGCAGGAGCGGCTCCTTTCATCTCAGCCAGGACCTGTTTTACGATTTCTTCAATATTCATTTCCACGTTTATCACTCCTTATCTGATGCAAAGTGCATCGCCCATGACACATCTTCTTGCCTTTGTAAAGCTCTTTGCAGAGGTAAGACCCTCTCCGGTACGGCTGCAGATGGTGAAGGTGGGATATCCTTCTCCGCCGAAGCCCAGTGCCGCATAGGAAGGTGCGTTCTTTACGAAAATAGCGGTGTCAATGGCTTTTCCAAATCTGGTCAGATTGTTGATGTTGGTTGAGTGCATGTGAGCGGAATGGCGGTTGCCGTGCTCCAGCTCTACTGCCACAGCGATTCCCTCATCCACATTTTTCACACGGACGATACCGAGAATCGGCATCATCAGCTCTGTCCAGATCAGGGGATGTGTCTTCTCTCCCTCGAAAATGATGCAGCGGACTTCGTCGCCTACGGTCACACCGATTTTTCCGAGAAGGACTTTGGCACTGCGTCCCACGCATTTACGGCTGATGACTTTCTTGCCATTCTTGTCATCCAGAACGGTATCTACCAGCTTCTGGACCTCTTCGGGGCTCGCATGATAACAGCCGTTCTGTTCCATGTGATAGATCAGCTCGTCTGCCACGGTATCTACAACGACAACCTCTTTCTCTGCGATGCAGGGAAGGTTGTTATCAAAGGTGCAGCCGTTGATGATATCCTGGGCTGCTTTCGGGATATTGGCGGTCTCATCCACCAGTACAGGCGGGTTGCCTGCTCCTGCTCCCATTGCTCTCTTTCCGGAGGAAAGGACTGCGGTCACAACGCCCGGGCCGCCGGTAGCACAGAGCATATCCACGTCTTTGTGCTTGAAAATGTAGTTGCTCACATCCATGGTGGGCTCGGCAACTGCGGTCACGATATTCTCCGGACCGCCAACCTCAACACTGGCACGGTTTACCATGTCAATGGCCAGATTGGAACAGTTCTTTGCGCTGGGGTGAGGCATGAATACGACTGCGTTTCCAGCAGCCAGCATGCCGATGGAGTTGCAGATGACGGTACAGGTCGGGTTTGTGGAGGGGCAGACAGCTCCGATCACTCCCCAGGGACCCATCTCGGTCAGTGTCAGGCCTCTGTCACCGGACCAGGCGATGGTCTTGAGATCCTCCGTGCCCGGAGTCTTCTCAGCCACCAGCTGATGCTTGATGATCTTGTGGCCGACATTTCCCATGCCGGTCTCTTCTACTGCCAGCTCGGAAAGGAGCTTGGCGTTTTCCAGTGTTTTTTTACGGATATTTGCAATGATTTTTTCACGGAATTCCAGGGGCATCGGCTGAATTTCCTTCTGTGCTGCCTTTGCTGCCGCGATGGCTTCATCTGCGGTCTCAAAGATACCCAGAAGCTTCTTCTCCGGAGCCTTCGGGGCTGCCGGTGCCGCAGCTGTGGTACCCATGCCCTTCAGGACGCTTCGAACAATCTCTTGGATCTCTTGTTCGTTAATAGCCATAATGAGCCTCCTTAAAAATTATTTCATCTGCTCCAGAATCTTCTTTGTCACTTCAGCGACGATCTTCTCTACATCCGGCTCTGCTTTCTTGGTACCGCAGGAGCATGCTGCATCGCAGGAATGACATCCTTTGCCCGGTCCGTTCAGCTCTGCACACAGGTTTGCGGGATGTTTGCCCGGAAGACCCATTTTTCTTCTGATCTCGTACAGTTTTGCGATCTGCTCTTTGTCGAACTCCTTCGGGCCGCCCAGCATTTTGGATTTGTAGAGAAGCTCTGCGTAGAACTCTACAGACTCCATCTTCATGTATGCTGCCAGAAGGTCGGTGCTCCAGGTCAGTGCGCCGTGGTTCTCAAGAAGAACTGCGTCGTAGTACGGAAGGTATTTCTCGATGTTGTCCGGAATCTCAACAGTGGACGGTGTGCCGTACTCAGCGATGGGCACGCAGCCAAGAGCGATAACTGCCTCGGGCATGATCGGCTGTGTCAGCGGAATACCTGCGATAGCAAAAGCGGTAGCGAAGTTCGGATGAGCGTGTACAACTGCACCTACATCCGGTCTCTTCTCATACACTCTCATGTGCATTTTGATCTCGGAAGACGGACGGAAGTTTCCGTTTGCCTGGATTACGTTTCCTTTGGCATCTACTTTACAGATGTACTCCGGAGTCATGAAACCTTTGGAAACACCGGTCGGGGTGCAAAGGAATTCATTGTCGTTCAGTTTTACGGAAATGTTTCCATCGTTTGCAGCAACCATGTTCCGGTCATAAATGCGTTTGCCGATGTCGCAGATCTGTTTTTTGATTTCATACTCGTTAATAGCCATGAGAATGATCCTCCTTATGTTTGATTGTGTTGTTTTATTTTGATTGTTTCCATTCTACCATGATTTACGTCAAAAAGCAACTGATTTCTCAATATTTTCTCCCAATGGAAAAATGCCGGAAATATGCGGTTTTAGCGATTTTTAACAAAGTCTTTTTCAAAATCCACAAGATTCAACACAAAACCAATTTGTCTTTTTTCGGAAGCAGCCCGGTTTTTTCCATTTTTCACTTGCTTTTTTTCTGTTTTCAGTTAGAATAGAAACGATGCAGTCAAAAAACATGTGAAAAGCCAGGAAACCGCTGTATGACCACATGCAGTCCTGTTTCTAAGGAGGTACAATACAAATATGATCAGTGCAAATAATGTCACTCTTCGAATCGGCAAAAAAGCCCTTTTCGAGGACGTCAACATCAAATTCACCGAAGGCAACTGCTACGGCCTCATCGGAGCCAACGGCGCCGGAAAATTCTTTCCGGTCAGCTCGAGACCACCAGCGGCGATGTCACCATCACCCCGGGCCAGCGTCTTTCCGTACTGGAGCAGGACCACTTCAAATACGACAGTTTCCCCGTACTGGACACCGTCATCATGGGAAACCAGCGCCTCTATGATATCATGAAGGAAAAAGAAGCCATCTACATGAAAGAGAATTTCACCGACGAGGACGGTATCCGCGCCAGTGAACTGGAGGGTGAATTTGCCGAGATGAATGGCTGGGAGGCCGAGTCCGATGCCGCCACTCTCTTAAACGGTCTGGGCATCGCTCCGGAGCTTCACTACTCTCTCATGAAGGACCTGAACGGAAGTGAGAAGGTGAAAGTTCTTCTGGCCAAAGCCCTTTTCGGAAACCCCGATATCCTTCTGCTCGACGAGCCAACCAACCATCTGGACCTCGATGCAATCAGCTGGCTTGAGGAGTTCCTCATCAACTTCAACAATACGGTTATCGTTGTTTCCCATGACCGTTATTTCCTCAACAAGGTCTGCACCTTCATCGCCGACATCGACTACGGCAAGATCCAGCTCTACGCCGGAAACTACGATTTCTGGTACGAGTCCAGCCAGCTGATGATCCGTCAGATGAAAGAAGCCAACAAGAAAAAAGAAGAAAAAATCAAAGAGCTGC
>OLPN01000582.1_pt1 | contig 37383 bp, 29 predicted proteins | sample 1672601 | NCBI WGS metagenome assembly OLPN01 (sample SAMEA3136704, study PRJEB25190) | human gut metagenome | reverse complement strand
CGTCAAACTTAAGAACCCTTGGGCCCGAAAGGGCCCATCCATCTTAAGAACCTTTTTCCGCAACCCTTCTACACAACCTGCCGCCGTCAGGCGGCCACAACCCTCGGGGCAAAGCCCCGTCAACCCTCACGCCGCAGGCGTGTCCACGTCCACGTCCAAGAACACAACTTTTCTCCCATAGCCTTTCCAAAGCGTGGTATAATAAAAAAGCATATAACGAAAAATTTTCGGTATGAAAATCGTTCCGGCATGCCGGGACAGTTACAGGGGGAGATATTTTGTTAGCATCCAGATTATACAGTCCTACTTTACGCGAATTACCGGCTGATGCCGTGGTGGTGAGCCATCAGTACATGCTGAAGGCCGGTATGATGAGGAAGATTGGAAATGGGATTTATTCCTTCCTTCCTTTGGCATGGCGTTCTATTCAGAAGGTGGAGAAGATTATCCGCGAGGAAATCAATAAGACCGGCGCCCAGGAAATCATGATGCCTATTGTGCAGCCGGCGGAGCTGTGGCAGAAGACAGGCCGCTGGGATGTGTTCGGACCGGAGATGTTCAAGCTGAAGGATCGGAATGACCGGGAATACTGCCTGGGCCCCACTCATGAAGAGCTGGTGACTTCCCTGATTCAGATGGACACCACTTCCTACAAGCAGCTTCCCGTTTCTGTGTACCAGATCCAGAATAAGTACAGAGATGAAAAGCGTCCCCGCTTCGGTCTTATGAGAAGCCGCGAATTCATTATGAAGGATGGATACACTTTTGATGCAGACGAGGAAGGGCTGGATAAGCAGTACAAGCTCATGTATGATGCCTATACCCGTATTTTCACCCGCTGCGGTCTGACTTTCCGTCCGGTGATTGCGGATTCCGGTGCCATCGGCGGCAGCGGTTCCCATGAGTTCGAAGTGCTGGCTGATTCCGGAGAGGCGGATATTGTATACTGCGAAAACTGTGATTTCGCAGCCAATATCGAAGCTGTGGATCCCCTCACTGTGAAGTGCGATATCCATAATGACAAGGAAAAAGAACTGGTGGAAACACCAGGGCAGCATACCATTGAAATGGTGTGCGATTTCCTCCATGCCCCCGTTGCCCAGTCCGTGAAGGCTGTAGTTTACAATGTGGACGGTCTGGTGGTACTGGCCATGGTTCGCGGCGATCACGAAGTGAATGAAACGAAGATCCAGCATATTTACAATGCCATCAATGTGGACATGGCTTCCGATGAGGATTTGAAGAAGGTGGGCCTCACCGCCGGCTACATCAGCCCCATCGGCCTGAAGCGGACGAAGGACTTTGATATCCTGGTGGATCCTACGGTGATGGAAATGCAGGATGCCTGCTGTGGCGCTAATGAGAAGGATAAGCATTACATCCATGTGAACCCGGCTCGCGATTTCACCGATGTCCGTGTGGAAACGATCCGCCAGATTCAGGAAGGGGATGTATGCCCTCACTGCGGCGGCAAGATCGTTCGCTGCCGGGGGATCGAAGTAGGCCAGGTGTTCAAGCTGGGCACCAAGTACAGTGAAGCCCTCCATGCTACGTTCCTGGACAACCAGGGGAAATCCCATCCTTTCGTCATGGGCTGCTACGGCATCGGCGTCACAAGGACCGTGGCTGCGTCCATCGAACAGAACCATGATGATGACGGCATTATCTGGCCTGTGGCCATTGCGCCCTATGAAGCAGTCATTATTCCGGCCAACAACAAGTCCGAAGAAGTGATGGCAGCAGCCAGAAAGCTCTATGAGGATATGGAAGACGGTCGGGATGAAGTGGTGCTGGATGACCGGAACGAAAGGGCAGGCATCAAGTTTAAGGATGCAGACCTCATCGGCTATCCGGTACGGGTGACCATCGGTAAGAAATGGCAGCAGTCCGGCTGCGTGGAAATCAAAATCCGCCGTTCCGGTGAAGTGGTGGAAGTGCCTCTGGAAGAAGCAAAGGACAAGGTTCTGGAAATTCTGAAGACCCTTCACGCTAATAATCAGTAAATCCCATTTCTTCCTGAGGGGAGTGGACTGTTATGGAAGATAAAGAATTAGCGGATTTAAGAAATTCCGTCAGGACCATAGACAAGGAGCTGGCCGCTCTTTTTGAAAAGCGGCTGGCCCTTTCAAGAAGTATTGCCCAGTGCAAAATCAAGGCGGAAATCCCTGTGTTTGACGGCAAAAGGGAAGAAAAGAACATCGAGGAGGTCTCCCGGCTCATAGAAGATATGTCTGCCCGGCCTGATTTCGTCCGCTGGTACCAGATGCTCATGGATATCAGTAAAAAAGTGCAGAATCGTTTCATCAGGGGAGAAGATAAATGACAGAAGAGCTGCGGGGCACCGTAAGGAAAATCATATTTTCCAGCGATGACGGCAGATTCTGCGTATTCCTCCTGGAAGATAAAGAGAGCAGGAAAATCATGACTGCTGCATACCGGGGCCCGGCCCCCTATGTGGGTCAGCCGGTGCTGCTTCGGGGATGTTGGGAACGGCATCCCCGTTTTGGCATGCAGTTCAAGTGCAGCAGTCTGGAAAATGTGAAGCCTGAGGAATCGGAGGAAATCAAGCAGTTCCTGGCCTCCGGGCTCATAGAAGGCATCGGTCCGTCCATGGCAGGAAAAATTGTGGATCGTTTCGGCAGAAAAACCATGGAGGTCTTTGAAAAACATATTGATGATTTAAGAAAGGTGCCGGGCATCGGGAAAAAGACGCTGGAGAAGATAAAGAATTCCTATGAGCAGATCCGGGAAGAACAGTCTCTTATCATGTTTCTGCAGTCCCTGGGGATTTCCGAACGGTTTGCTTCGGATATCCACAAGAAATACGGCGATGAAACGGAAGAGGTGCTGACCCATGACCCTTATCGCATGGTGCGGGACATACCGGGACTTGGGTTTCAGGAAGTAGACCGGATAGCCCTTGCCAGGGGCATAGCCCCCGATGATTCGGACCGTGTGGTGCATGGTATAGAGTATATGATTTCCCGGGCCCTCATGCAGGGCCATGCCTGTGCACCGGAAACTTCTGTTTTCAGGAATGCCTCCCTCACCCTGGAGGTGACGGAAGATATCGTGGCGGCTGCAGGGAAAGAGGCCATTGATAGCGAATACATTCCTTCGGTGCTCTGGGAAGAAAAGCGATACCTTTACCTCCCTTCCCTTTACGAGGCGGAAACTGAATCGGCCCGCCGCATCCGGACTATGATGGACGCAAGTCCCCTGGGCTCCTCGAAGCTGGCTGTTGAAAAATTTGAAAGAGAAAATCATCTGACTCTGGCGGAAAAGCAGAAGGAAGCAGTGCAGAAGGCACTGGAATCGGGGGTACTGGTTATCACCGGCGGCCCCGGTACAGGAAAAACCACCCTGGTGCAGGCTATTATTGCTGCTGCCCGTCAGTTTGAACTGAAGGTGCGCCTCATGGCGCCTACCGGCCGGGCAGCCAAAAGGCTTTCCCTTTCCAGCGGCGTGGAGGCGGATACCATCCACAAAGCCCTGGAAGCAGAGCTTCATGACAGCGGCAGGACTTTTTTCAACAGGAATGAGTCCGATCCCCTGAAGGAAGATCTGATTATCGTAGATGAGGCGTCCATGATGGATATTTCCCTGTTCTACCATCTCCTCTGCGCATTGAAGGAGGGGGCAAGGCTTATCCTGGTGGGGGATATAGACCAGCTGCCGCCGGTGGGACCGGGCTCGCCGCTGAAGGATCTTATCGAATGGGGAGAAGTGCCGGTGGTACGGCTGGAGCATATTTTCCGTCAGAAAGAAGGAAGCGGCATTATTGACAATGCCGCCCGCATCCGGGAAGGGGAACTCTGCTATCCCGATGAACAAGGTGAATTTTCCATTTACTATGCCTCTTCAGAAATGGATGCGTTCGGCGCGGTGATGAACCTCTGCCGTCATCTGGATTACGGAAGTGAAAAGGAGAAAATGTCCATGCAGGTCCTTTCACCCATGTACCGGGGCACCTGCGGCGTGGACCATCTGAACCATGCCATCCAGGAGCTGGTCCACGGTCATCCACTGGAGGGCGGTGCCCATTTTCTCCCCGGCGATAAGGTCATGCAGAAACGAAACGACTATGAAAAAGGGGTGTACAACGGGGATCTGGGTATTGTGTGGGCCGTGGATAAAAATAAGATTTTCGTGCGTTTTGATGGCAGAGAAGTAGTCTATGAAGGGGAAGACAGAAACAGCATCCAGCTGGCCTATGCCGCCACGGTACACAAAAGCCAGGGCAGTGAATACGACACAGTGATTCTGGTGCTTCTTCCCACCCAGAGTATCATGCTGAAACGTAATCTGATCTATACCGGCGTCACCAGGGCGCGGAAGAGGACCATCCTTATTTCCACGGAAGACGCCATTGCCCGGGCGGTGAGCCGGCAGGACACCGCCAGCCGCTACAGCCTCTTCCTGCCTCTTCTGAAAGGGGAGGCAAAGGAATGAAACTTTTTCACGACCTGGCAGACATTTTTTATCCCACCACCTGTCCCGGCTGCGGGAAGGTGGTGGAAAGGGACAGGGGCTGGTGCGAGGATTGTCTGAAAAGGGTATGGAACCCCAGACTTTTAAACTCTTCCCACACCGACCATCTCCATGGCTGCTACACCCTCTGCAACTACGAGGGAGCGGTGCGAAAAATCATTATCCAGCTGAAATACGGGGGACGGATAGACAGAAAAAAGGCCTTCTTGCCCCTCCTTTCCCGATTTCCCTACTGGGGAAGGCTTACCTTTTGCAGCCTGGTCATTCCGGTGCCCCTGTCTCAAAAGAAATGGGACAGCCGTGGATATAACCAGGTGGATATGATGTTTGAAGAGTGGATGGAAAAGGCAGGAAAGAAATACCTGCCAAGGGGCCTTGTACGCTTCCGCGCCGCCGAAACCCAGTCTCTCCTCTCCCGAAGTGAAAGATATGACAACATTAAAGGCATATTTCATATCAATAGAAATGTTGACGTCAAGGGGAAATATATCCTTCTGGTAGACGATGTCTACACGACCGGTGCCACCATGGAATCTGCCGCTCATGAGCTGAAAAGGGCAGGGGCCGCTTCAGTGACCGGCCTTACCATAGCCAGCGGCGCCATGTAAAGAAAGAAAGGACTAACCTATGGAAATAAAAAACAGCACAGCCTTGAAGGAAAGAGTTCTGGATCTCTGGAAGACCTATCTCCTTTCCGTGTCGGCCCAGGACATGCTTCTTGGCGAGGTGTCGGATCATCTCTATGTAGGAGACGTGGATTTCAGAAGCCTTGCTGCCAAAGGGGAGAAAGCGCCCGTTTCTTCCTATGTGGATATCGGATTTTCCGACGATATTGGCGAAATGGCTTATGAGCTGGCCCAGGGGGGAGAAGAGATGAGACCCTATTCGGAGCTTTCCCTTTTCATGAAGGAAGAGGAAATAGGGGATGCCCTTTATGATTATCTTTTATCCCATATTACCATGCACAAAGCCTCCGACATTCTGGATAATCCCTACTATCGGCAGGTGAAGGTCAGCGGAAAGACCAGGGAGGGCCATATTACCCTGACTGTGAATGATTACCTGCCGGGAGAGCTGATTCAGACCTGGCACGAGGGATTCCAAAAGGAGGATCCCTTTGCCTACGGTAAAGCCGCCTTCTTTGACAGCCGGGTCGTATTTCCGGTGCTTCTGGAAAACGGCGGCGTCTGGATGAGCGTGGTTTTAAGTGAAATCGAATCCATGAAGGAGCCTTTGGAAAAGGCGAAGGGAAAAGTCATCACCTATGGCCTTGGTCTTGGCTACTACACCTTCATGGCCTCTGAAAAGGAAGATGTGGAATCGGTGACGGTGGTGGAGCTCAATCCGCACATGATTGCCCTCTTTAAGAAAGAACTGCTGCCTCAGTTTCCTCATAAGGAAAAGGTGCACATCGTAGAAGGAAACGCTTTGACCTATATCATGGCCCAGGAAGACGGTGCCTTCGACTATGGTTTCAGCGACTTCTGGGGCGGCCTGTCTGACGGTCTTCCTTTGTATCTTTCCTTTGCCAAAGGCTGTGCCCGCTTCCGTCACACTGCCCATGACTACTGGATAGAAAATACCTTCATTGATTATTATTTCCGTCCGGCTGTCATGATTTTTCTTATGGAGAAAGTGCTGGGCCGGAAAGAAAGGCCACTGGATCAGGGAAAGAAGGCTTCCGGAATTCTGAGGAAATTCATTTCCTTTCTGGAGAAGGAACCTTTCACGTTAGAGAAGGAAGATGATATATACCATCTGCTGGACACGAAGACCCTGGTCAGGGTTGTCAGAAAATTTGCAGCCTGCTGCTTGTAATGAAAGGGGAAAACATTGCTTAGAAAATTAACAGCAGCCGTCCTCCTGGCCCTGGTCTTTCCGGCGGCAGTCATGGCCGATGGCCCGGTGCCTGTCAAAATGAAGGGCAGCGATTTCAAAAATTTCAATGCCTATGAAGTGGATGGCACCTTGTATACGGCACCGGTGGTTCTTACCAAAGGGGGAAAGTGGAAGCTTTCCTGGGAGAAGGATAAACTTTATGTAGAACTCACTCCGGCGGCCATGAAAAAAGAAGAAAAGGTGGAAATTCCCTATAAGGAACTGGAGGGAAACAGGTATGTGAATTTTTCCTTCTTCAGCAGGGAAGCAGGCCTTTCCTATACCTATAAGCCGGAGAAAAAAGAACTGACCATCAAAAAGGTGAAGGACAAGAAGGTAAAAGAAACGAAAAAGGAGGCCCTTGAAAGGCCTCTGGTTCTCTGGGACATCAACTACTCCTTCCGCAGCGAAAATTCCGATTTTTCATCCCTTTCCGGAACCCCGATCCTTTCGCCCACCATGGGAAGCTATAAGGACGTGGAAGAAAATAGATACAGCTGGAACTTTGACTACCTCAAAAGGGCCCGGCAGGCAGATATGAAGGTGATGCCCCTCATTCACAATGATTTCGACGTCAAAACAACATCCCTTTTCATGCATAACCGGCAGAAACAGGAAGAATTCATTTCCCGCATGGCTGCCCTCTCTGAAGTATACGGCCTTTACGGGTATAATGTGGATTTTGAAAATATGGATCCCAAAGACAGAGACCTTTTCACAGAATTCATGAAAAATTTCGCTCTTCCCCTCCATGAATCAGGAAAGAAGCTCACTGTGGACATTACGGTTTACAACGCCGGCTCTCCTACCTGGAGTCTCTGCTACGACCGGGAAAAACTTTCAGAATTCTGCGACTATGAAATCATTATGGGCTATGACGAAACCCCCAGAACCAGTCCCTATGCCGGCTCTGTTTCCTCCTACGGCTGGCTGGATAAAAACATACAAAAACTGATCACCATGGTTCCCCCGGAAAAACTGGTCCTGGGCCTTCCTTTATATACAAGAATCTACGAAGGAAATCCGGGATACATGAAATCCAAAGTCCTGGCCATGAAGGACCAGGAGGCTCTCATAAACCAGTATCGCCTCAAACCTGTCTGGCAGCCCGATGCCCGCCAGTACACCCTCACCTGGAGACAGGGGGGGATTCTTCATCGGACCTACCTGGAAGAAGAACATTCCCTCAGAGCCAAGGCAGCATTGGAAAAAGAATATCACCTTGCCGGTCTTGCTTTCTGGAGATACGGCTTTGAGAAGAAGGGGATATTTGAGGAAATAGGGAAAGAAGCAAAAGAAGCTGAGAAATACACGCTCCCGGGGCGTGTCAGACAATAAAAAAGCGCCTGCTTTGGCAGGCGTTTTTATGTGGGAATCGTATTGCTGTGGAAAAGGACTTTCAGGAAGGCCGATACCACTTCGGGGTCAAAGAGGATGCCGGAGCCGGTCATGATATCCCGGGATATTTCATTCATGTCCTTTGTTTTGAAGTCCGGGGAGGAGTACACCATGTCATCGTAGTAGCTGGCTACGGAAATGATTCTGGCTCCCAGGGGGATATTTACATTCTTCAGATGCTTCGGATATCCCGTGCCGTCCCATCGTTCGTGGTGGCAGCGGATATAAGGGAGAAGGTCCTGACAGCCCGGCACTGATTCCAGCATGTTGGCCCCCAGCTCCGGATGCTTTTTATAGAGGGAAAGTTCTCTTCTGGAAAGATAGGGGACCTTGGTCAGAATGTGATTGGGAATGGTCAAAAGTCCGATATCGTGAAGGAGACCGGCATAGCGGATCAGGGTGATTTCATTGGCCGGAAGTCTCATGTAGACGGCGGTGGCGCCGGCATAGTTGGCGACCCTTACGGAGTGGTCATAGAGTTCTTTTGATTTTAAACGAAGGAGTTCAATAAAATGGGTGGTTATCATATCGAGTGTATTCTGCGTTTCCCTGAAAGTACCGGGGCTTTGGAAAAGTGATGAGCTGTACATAGTTTTTTCCGTTCCAGGGAAGCATGGATTCCGGCATTGATTCTGCTTTTATGAAATCAATTCCAGAAATCGATGCTTCCTTATCTGTCATTAAAAAAGCAGCCTTTGGAAGGCTGCTTAAGAATGTCTAAAGAGCCTAAGTCGTGATTTTATTTCGTTTCATCCAGGCTGTCATGTAGGAGCAGTCTGATTTGACAGGGTGGCGGTTTTCAGAAGCCCAGCGGTAGAAAGCTTCGGCCAGACTTGCCGCAATACCTTTTCCGCCCAGTGCTTCGGGCACAATCGTATGGATAACGGTTACGGTTCCGTTATCTTCTGTATATTCCAGATAGGCCCGGCCTTCCGGGTAATTGATTTCAAACATATGAGCTTTAGTATCGTGAGTTATCATGGTCCACCTCTTATTATTACAATGATATTTTACATAAACTGGACTCAAAGGTCAAAGGAATGTTTATTTGGGAGTGGGGCTATCGGCTGTCGGCTGTCGGCTGTCGGCTGTCGGCTATCGGCTATCGGCCTTGGTGGGCGCCCTTAAATAATGAAGGGCGCCATTATGATAAAACCATACAACCGCCCTTGCGGGCGAGGGAAAAGCATACAACCGCGCCTAACGGTCAGTCGATTAAAAGGAAGGCCCTTTTATGGGCAGGCTATGGGCCAACTTCGACTGACTTGCACATTCTCTGCAGAATGTGCACAGCCTGAGGGTTGTGGTATCGCCCTGTCGGGCGATGAGTATATATGCCGCCTGCGGCGCAGTTATACGATTTTGCGAGCGAAGCGAGCCAGCCTCCGCAAGGAGGCTATAAACTGCGGCGAAGCCGCCACTACAACCCTCGCGCCGTCAGGCGCGTCAAACTTAAGAACCCTCAGCGGCGAAGCCGCTGTCAATCCTAAGAACCTTTTTACACAACCCTCCTACACAACCCACGGCGAAGCCGTGCCCCCCCTTTCACGGAAACTGACACCATATCCATCCAGACCAAATGACAATAAACACAAAGGAGTATATAAAATGGCAGACATTAACTGGGAAGAGGAAGATAAAAAATACATCTGGCATCCGGCCATGCAGATGAAGGATAACGAAGTATTTCCGCCGGTAGTGGTAGACCACGGCAAAGGGGTATACCTTTATGACACCCATGGCAAGGAATACCTGGACATCATTTCCTCCTGGTGGTGCAATCTTCTGGGCCACTGCAATCCGGAAATCAATGAGGCTTTGAAGAAGCAGGTGGATCAGCTGGAGCATGTCATTTTCACCAACTTCACCCATAAACCGGCCATCGAACTGTGCCGGGAGCTGGAACCGCTGTTGCCGAAGGGGCTCACCAAGTTCACCTTCCACGACAATGGCTCTTCCTCTGTAGAAGCGGCTTTGAAAATGGCCTTCCAGTACCAGTACCAGACCGGTCATCCCGAAAGGACCCGTTTCATGTGCCTGCCCGAATCCTATCACGGCGAAACCATCGGCGCCCTGTCCGTGGGCTCCATGGATCTCTATGCCAAAATATTCCACCCCATGCTCATGAACAATATCCATTTCAAAGGGCTTGACTGCTACCGCTGCCCCTATGGAAAGACCCGGGAAACCTGTAATGTGGAATGCTTTGAAAGTGCCGAAGAGGCCTTCAAGAAGTTCGGGAAGGAAACGGTGGCCTGCATCGTGGAACCGATTCTCCAGGGCGCCGCAGGCATGCGGATCTATCCGGCGGAATACCTCCGGAAGCTGCGGAAACTGTGCGACGAGTACGGAGTCCTCCTCATTGATGATGAAATTGCGGCAGGCTTTGGCCGCACCGGTACCCTTTTTGCCATCGAACATGCCGGCGTTTCCCCGGATATCCTCTGCACCAGCAAGGGACTTACCGCAGGGTACATGCCCATGTCCATGACCATCACCACCGACAAGGTATACGATGCCTTCTATGATGACTACGGCACCCACAAGGCCTTCGTCCACAGCCATACCTACGCAGGAAACCCCATGGGCTGCGCCATTGCATTGACGGTGCTGAAAATCATGAAGCGGGACCACATTCTGGAAAAGGTGAATGAAGATGGGAAGTATCTCCACGAAGAACTGATGAAGGCCCTGGGCCATCACAAGAATGTGGGAGAAATCCGTCACATCGGCCTCATCAATGCCATAGAGCTGGTGGAGGATCCGAAGACGAAGAAGGCCTTCGATCCGGCCAGGAGAATCGGCTGGCACGTATTCCGGAAAGCCATGGACCTGGGACTGGTGCTTCGCCCCATGGGAGATATTATCTACTTCAATCCACCCCTTACCATCGAGAGAAAAGATATGGATAAGGCAGTGAAACTCTGTACCGAAGCGGTTCATGCGGTGCTGGGAGAATAACCGGTCATCAAAAAGAGAGAAAGCCATTTGGGCTTTCTCTCTTTTTGATTGCATGACTATTGGGTAAGGCGGTTTTTATGCTGATGGATAGAGTCACTTGTGGGGGCTGCCAGGAAGGCTGATCTGCCTGCGGCGCTTCCTCCTGGATAATTCCACCAGTCATTCATGCCGTGGGCTGCAGAGTCTTTCTGGAAGCTGGAAGCTGGCAACTCGCAGCTCCGTGCCAGTGGCTCTACCCGTCAGCATGCATTCGCCAGGGGGGCACAACAAGCATGGAGAGAGGCTCTTCATACTATCCCTGGCTGTCATTCCTGTTATGCCGGATGGCATCGTCCAGGGACAATTCTTTTTCTTTCTGCTCTTTGCGTTCCTTCTCCATGGCCCCTTCTGTGCCTGCCAGAAGGGCTGTATCCGCAGGAGATTCTGCAAGAGGACCTTCAGTGCCATGGATGGGAGCTGCATCTATGGCATCAGAGGGGATGGAGCCATCGGTGCTGTCTGCATAGGAATCCCCGTGGTAGGAATAGTTATTTTCCGGAATGCCATCGGGATTCGTGGCTTCATAGCCGTGGACATGCTGCACTTCACCATCGGGACCGGTACGGAAGTAATCATGGGTGTGGTGGACGCCGGGAGCGTCGGAGACATCGTGGCTGCCGGCATCTATGGAGTCATGATGGATTATATCGGGATGACTGAAATCGTCCATATCGGTATGGCCGAAATCCGCTGTATCCACGGTATGCCCGCTTCCATCTATGCCGTCGAAGGAATGGCCGCCGGCATCCACTGTATCCACTCCTGTTTCAAAGCTGTCGAAGGCTTTGATGAAGGGGAGAAAGAGGAGGATGATGAGAAGCGGCGCCACCCCCATAATGGGAAGGGCCTGCTGCAGGGTATAATGGTGGCGGTAGAGCCAGCGCATGATAAAATGGAAAATGACCGTGAAAAAGAGGGCTACCACTGCGGCAAGGGTGTATTCCAGGCCCTGGTATCCCCAAAGGGGGTTTATACCATTCAATCGGTAATGGTAGAAAGAAATGCCCCAGATCAATTCTCCAAATACAGAACCATAGAAAGCAAATCCGAAGGCCAGGGCATACATGTAGAATCCTGCCAGCACGGCCCGCCAGTTTTTCAGGATATAGCTGAGCCGGGCTATGAAGATAATAACCATGAGAATAAAGGCCACGGGAGCCAGGAAGGGGAAGAAGGACACCAGGGCAAAGGCAATGGCGGCGGTGATAAGAATCAGCAGGATCCGGCGCCAGGTGTAAAAGATGAAGAGGCCCATGGAGCAGGCAATGGCTTCTCCCTTCAGTTCCGGGTGGGTAATATTGATGAGTATGTACAGAAAGGTAACCATCATAAGCACCCAATGGGGACGGATGGTGGATGAGGCCTTTATGCTGCTTTGGGATTGCAAGAAATCACATCCTTGGAATACAGAGTTTTATATGTATTATAACAGAAGGCGGTCTGGGGTGTTTATGGATAGAGTCATTAGCACGGGGCTGCTGGCTTTTAGCTTCTAGCTGCCAGAAAAACTGATCCGCCTGCGGCGCTTTCCGTCCCATGTTCCAGAATAGAATTCATGCCGTAGGTTGGCCAGCTTTCCTGAAAGCTAACAGCTAACAGCTAGGAGCTGGCAGCCCCATGCCGGTGACTCTGTTCCTCGGCACCGAAAATCAGTTTTTCCTTGACAATGGGTCTCATGGTGCTATAATAGCCCATAAAGAGCGATGAGCAAGATGGACATGGCTGACGATGTCCCAGAGAGCCGGCGTATGGTGAAAGCCGGTACACACGGGTCATGGACAATCACTTGGGAGCATCTTTCCTGAAGCAGCAGTAAGGAAAGCGGGAGTGCCCGTTACAGGACTATGACATATGAGTATAATGCAGGGTGGTACCGCGATTTCGCCCCTGTCCGATCATTCGGACAGGGGTTTTTCTTTTTCCATCGTCTTTATGCTTTGTGTCTGAGTGATAAATCAGAGTGGTACCGCGGAACATCCGCCTCTGTCTATTGTGGCAGGGGCTTTTTTATTGCCCTGCCGAATATTGAAGGAGGGTTATTATGAAAGTATCTTCGATGTTTGATGGGAACCTGGGAAAATATCTTCTTCCAGGCATTGTGCTGCAGTCCGTCATGATTGGCGGCGGTTATGCCACGGGCCGGGAAATCGTGGAGTACGGTGCAAAATTCGGCGCCTACGGCTGGTATGCGGGCCTGGGCATTATGCTGGGTTTTGCCCTGGTGGCGATCCTCTGCTATGAGCTGATCCGCCTGTACCATGTATACGATTACAAGTCTTTCATTGAAGCCATTGCAGGCCCCCTTTACCGGGTCTTCGACCTAGTCTATGCGGTATTCATGGTCATCATCCTGGCGGTCATGTCTTCCGCCACCGGTGCTGTGGTACAGCAGATGTTTGGCGTCTCCCACTGGTTTGGCGTGGTAGGTATCATGGTGGTAGCAGGGCTCCTCAATTTCTACGGGGAAAAGGTAATTTCCTTCTTTGAGACCTTCGGCACCGTGGCCCTCTATGTGGGTTACCTTACATTCTCGGTCCTCGTCATTTCCGGACATACCGGAAACATTGCCGCTGTCATGGCTTCTTCTGACCATTCCTATGTACCGGATGCCACCATGGGACACGCCCTGTGGACTGGCCTTCTCTACATGGCCTGCAATCTCGTCGTATTCCCGGCATCTTTCTTTACTGTGAAGAAACAGACGAAACGGAAAGAATCTGTGGTAAGCGGCATCGTGGCCGGCCTTCTGGCAACGATTCCCTGGTTCCTCACCTATTTCTCTGTCATGGGATTTTATCCGTCTAAAGAAGTGCTGGGTGCCCAGGTGCCCTGGATGGTGATGATGCAGGAAAGCGGCGCTCCTTCCTGGCTCATGGTGGCCTTCAGCTTCATCATGGGATGGACCCTTATCGAAACGGCTACCGGCATGATTCATGCCCTCCTGGCCCGGGTGGACAAGGGACTCGCTGAAAAAGGACGGCCCGCCCTGTCCCGCAGGAACAAGGGACTGACCACGGTGGTCATCATGGCCTGCGCTGTGGCTCTGGCCCAGGTAGGCATCATCGACCTCATCGCCAAAGGCTACATGGCCCTGGCCTACGCTTTCATGGCCCTCTTCCTCCTGCCGCTCCTCACGGTGGGCGTATATAAAATCTTCCGGAAAGAAGAAGGAGAGGAAATGGAAACAGAAGAGCTGGCAGCAGACTGCCGGCAGAAGGCGTAAGGGAGGTGGATGCACAGCGACCTGAAAATCCCGTAACCCTGACTTTATAAGCATGGCCCCCTAAAGGGGAAACGACTCACTACATTTTGCGCGTCGCTAGCGCTCCTTCATCCACTGCTGTCACTGACTCACTGGATTTTCAGGTCGCTGATGCTCCCTTACAAATCCAGTTCGCATAGTGCAAAATGTGTTCGCTGTGCACCGAAGGGCAATCCACAACCCTCGTGCCGAAGACGCGTCAAACTTAAGAACCTTAAGAACCCTCGGGACGGAGGCCCGTCCACCTTTTCCTTTACAACCCTTCTATACAACCCGCGGCGCCAGCCGCACCCCTTTTTTTAATCTGCGGCGAAGCCGCCACAATAACCCTCGGGGCCAAAGGCCCCGTCAAACCTAAGAACCCTCCGGCCGCCAGGCCGGTCCATCTTAAGAACCTTTCCTTCTGAACCCTACGAAAAAGACCGCCCTGTGGCGGTCCTTTCTTATATATGCAGTATACTCTTGAAGGCTTTGATATAGTGCCTTGACACAGGCACCTTCTGCTTTTCATAGCTGGTCATGGTGAGAAGGAGAGTGCCGTTGTCCTGGGGTTGGATTTCATGGATCATGGAAAGGTTCACAATATAGCCCTTATGGGTGCGGAAGAAGCCCAAAGGGGTGAGGAGGCTTTCTATATCCCGGAGGGTCATCCTGGATTCCACGATGCCGCTGGTGGTGTAAAAGAGGGAGCGGTCCGATTTTTCCGTACATACCAGCACGATTTCTTCAGAAGGGGAAATCATGAGGGTTTTATTTTTTGTCTGGATGGATACCTTCTGGGAAGTGACCCGCACTTCGCCGGGCACTATTTTCCCGCGCTGCAGGGCCAGACTGTCGGTGAGCCTTTCGATGATGCGGCGGATGCGGTTTTCAGAATAGGGCTTCAGAATGTAGTCGAAGGCTTCCAGGTCGAAGGCCTGCAGGGCAAACTGGCTGTAGCCTGTGGCGAATACGATTTTCAAGGGCAGGTCCATCTGGAGGATTTCCCTGGCGCATTCCAGACCGTTCATGATAGGCATTTCAATATCCAGAAAAAGGATGTCCACATTGGGGTGGGCCTTTAAAAACTGCAGGACCTCTCTGCCGTTGGCACATTCGCCCACGATTTTCACGCCGGGAATGGCAGAAAGCTCATACTTCAATTCTCCTCTGGCCGGAAGCTCGTCATCAGCCACCAGCGTTTTGATTTCTTCCATAATATTCCTTTCTTATTTCTTTGTCGGCAGGACGATGGTTTTCGTAATGACTCCTTCCTCGTCTGCCAGAGAGGCAGGGGCCTTTTCAATTTTGGGGATATTGGCAAATACCAGGGTGCCCCGGTTTTCCTTACTTACGATATGGAGGCCGCAGGCACTGCCGAAGAGGGACATGAGGCGCTGATGCACATTGATGAGGCCGATCTGGTCCCGTCGTTTGTGATCTATGAGAAGCCTCTTTCGCTTCCTGGCGGAAATGCCTACACCCGTATCCAGTACATAAATCTTGAAATACTTCGGATGCTCGATGAGGCCCACCTTGATTTTACCGCCTTCCGGCCGCTTGAAAATACCGTGGATCACCGCATTTTCCACCAGAGGCTGCAAAAGCAGCGGCGGTACTTGGATATCATTCAGCTTATCCTTTGGGAAATCGTAGGTGATTTTCAGCCGGTCGCCGAACCGCGCCCGCTCCAGCTCCGTGTAGCATTCAATGACATGAAGCTCCTCCGACAGGGGAATGAGCTTGGAAGGATTGTTCAGACTGTGGCGGAAATAATCGGACAGGTACTGGATGAGCTTTCGAGCCGTATCAGGGTCGCTTCTCACATAGTAGCTGATGGTATTCAGCGTATTATAGAGGAAATGGGGATTGATCTGGGCCTGCAGCGCCCGGATTTCCGCTTCCGCCAGAAGATTTTCCTCCTCCTTCATGCGGTCGTATTCATAAATGGCTTCCATCACATGGCAGATGCCGTGCAGGAATTCGATACCCATCTTCGTGAACGTATCGCCCTTGCTTTTGGCGGCGATAATATATCCCACCGTCTCATTTTTGTAAGTTACCGGCAGTGTCATGAGATGGGGCATATCGGGCAGAGACTTCTGCAGCTTCAGAATGGCAATTTCCGCATCCCCCTGGGTCTCATCGGCTTCGGTTTTGTAATTGGTGCGGGTGTAGAACTGGTCCTTGTAGGAAATGGCCGTCCAGATGAGACTGGGCAGGGAAGAAGTCATAAGCTCTGCAATTTTGGAAATATTGGCATCGTTGAACCCGTCGTGCAGCGTGGCAAAAAGGGCAGCCACCGCATCGAAGGTATTCTTCGTGGTCTGGGTCTTTTCTGAATCCCGCTGGTGGATAAAGAACTCAATCACCATGTAGAAAAGAGAAACGGCAATGGTATTGGTTACGATGATAGGCAGTGACAGGGCAAAGAAATCCTCGGGATGGCTGATGGTCTGGGGAAAGGTGAGAAAGGCGTAAAACAGCCAGAAAAGGATTTCCAGCGTAAAGGCATCCAGAAAAGCCCACATCCACAGCTGGTGATGGTGCTTCTTCAGCCGCTTGGAAAGGAAACCGGCCACAATGCCCTGAATAATGGTGAGGCCCCCATGGATAAAGGCGGCATCGGTGGGAATAAAGAAGGCCCGATGGAAACCGGTGATAAGTCCCGTCACCGTACCCACCACTGGCCCGCCGATGAGGCCGGCCAGGATAATGCCTACCGCCCGGAAATTGATAATGCCTCCGCCGGCCCGCACATTCCAGTAGGTGCCGCAGATGGAAAGGACGGAAAAGAGCAGGATGAAAAAGACCATATGCCGCCGGCTGAAATGCTTGGCGGAAATGGCTTCACGGAAAAAAGTGGTGCGGCAGATCAGAAGCAGGAGAAGAAGAAAAATGGAAATGCCGAACCATACATGCTGGATGCCGATAATCCAGGAAGAATTCATAGTATCATCCTTTCCATGGGAAAAGTGGGGAACTTCTGGCGATGGGGAAATGAAAAATTTTAGGGCCTGCCTGGGTGGAGTGTCATTTGAGACTCTTGCCGTACAGCACCCCCGCGCCACTTCGTGACCCTCTCCGCCCCGGTGGGAAGCGTGTCACTTAATTCTCAGTCGTCTTCGACTCCCTGCGAATCAAGTTCCCTTGCCACCTCAAGGGGGCGCAAGGTTCAGCGCACTTTAAATCATAGACAGTAACCTTTATGTTTTGACAAATTAATAACTCATGAACTATGAATTATCCAATCAATACATTTTATTTGCATCTTATCCCCCGTTTTCTGCATCTGGGCTCATAATTTTTTAATTTATCAACGAAAGCAGGTATACTAAGGCTGAAAGAAATCAAAGGATTTTTGATAAGTCCTATTTGCTTTTATTATAACAAATAGAGACTTGCAGGGTTCAAGTTTTTTGAAAGGCGAAGCTCCCTGAGGGGGGGCGGAAACGGACGTTTTTCAAAGAAAGGAAGGGTTATTATGGTTGTTTACGGTGTTGCACTTTTAGCCGGCTGCTATATGGCAGGCAATTTCATCGGTGATGTGCTGGGAGCGCTTCTGGGCGTGAAGGCCAATATCGGCGGCGTAGGTTTCGCCATGCTGCTCCTCATCCTGATTTCTACCTGGGCCATTCAGAAGGGATATATGAAGGCACCGGAGGAACAGGGCATTAAATTCTGGAGTGCCATGTACATTCCCATCGTTGTGGCTATGAGCTCCATTCAGAACGTGGCAGCTGCTCTTTCCGGCGGCGTGGTGGCTGTTCTGGGCGGTGTGCTGGCAGTTGTCATCGGATTCCTGGCTATTCCTTTCTTCGCAAGGAAGAAAGCGGAAGCTCCGGTATCGGACAGCGAACTGGCCAAGGATCACAAATAAGGAGGGAAAATCATGGATATGGCAGCAATGATTACAAAGTTATTTGTTAAAAACGGCATGATTTTCGCCTTTATGCTTCTGGGCATCATCATGTTTGTGGCCTATAAACTGGGCGGCCTCACCAAGGGCCGGGTACATGGCAGCGCTATTGCCATTTTCCTGGGTCTGGTACTGGCTTACATCGGCGGTGTCACCACTGGAGGAAATAAGGGTATTGCCGATATTCCTCTCTTTGCAGGCATGGGCCTGGTGGGCGGCGCCATGTTCAGAGATTTCGCCATCGTTTCCACTGCATTCGGTGCGGATCTTCGTGAAATCAAGAAAATCGGTTGGCGCGGCGTAGCGTCCCTGTTCTTCGGCGAATTCATCTGCCTGGTGGCAGGTATTGCAGTGGCTTATCCTCTGGGATACACCAGCGCCGTTGACCTGGTGACCATTGGCGCCGGCGTGGCAACCTTCGTAGTGGGACCGGTTACCGGAGCCGCTCTGGGTGCTTCTTCTGAAGTCATCGCCATCTCTATTGCAGCAGGTGTGGTGAAATCTGTACTGGTCATGGTAGTGACCCCCTTCGTGGCAAAACCACTGTCCATTGATAATCCTCAGTCCGCCATGGCTTTCGGCGGCATCATGGGCACCACCTCCGGCACTGCAGCCGGCATGGCCGCTGTCAACCCGAAACTGGTTCCCTATGCAGCCATGACTGCTACCTTCTACACCGGCCTGGGATGCCTCCTTTTCCCCTCAGTATTCTACTTCCTGACTACCCTCTTCTTCTGAGTCGGTCATAGGAAAGAGAGATTCCTTTTACGGCATCCCCTTTCCTTCACTATCCCATTCCGGGGAAGCGCTCCGGGAGCTGAAAGATTCCCCTTCCTTCAGCGCCCATCTCTCACAGGAGGCGGATCCGGAATGATTCCCTTCCTTTTTCAGGCGCGGGGCATCCAGGAAATGCCCTGCACCTGCAAAAGTAAAGGACTTATATTATAATAAAAAAACCTGTATTATCAAAAAGAACCTGCCAGCCAAGTGCTGCAGGTCATCACTCTGCTTATCGCATTTCATAAGAAAGGATTGATATTATGTTGGAAATCAAACCAAGCAATAAAAACTGGCATACCAGAGGAGACGACACCGCTGCAAGAATCGCTGCCGCCGCTCCCTATGCCCATGGCAAAATCGTAGATCCTGCCGATACAGTGAAGCTGCTGGAAGCAGTCCTTCGCCCCGGCGACAAAGTGAACATCGAAGGGGACAACCAGAAACAGGCAGACTTCCTGGCTAAGAAACTGTGCGAAGTGGATCCCGCCAAGGTTCATGACCTCCACATGATTCAGTCCACACTTTCCATTCCGGAACACCTGGATGTTTTTGATAAAGGCATTGCCCGCAAGCTGGACTTCGCCTATGCAGGCAGCCAGGGCAAACGGCTGGCCCAGATGGTACAGAACGACGGCATCGAACTGGGCGCTATCCACACCTATCTGGAAATGTACTCCCGTTACTTCATCGACCTGGTACCCAGAGTTTCCCTGGTCTGCGCCGATGCAGCCGATAAAGATGGAAATATTTACACCGGCTTTTCCACCGAAGATACACCGGCTATCGTAGAAGCTACGAAATTCAACCAGGGCATCGTGATTTTCCAGGTCAACAAAATGGTAGATAAGCTGCCTCGCGTGGATATTCCGGCTGACTGGGTAGACTTCGTTATCGAAAGCCCCACCCCCTACATGCTGAACCCCCTCTTCACCAGAGACCCCGCCAAGATTACAAACGACCGCATCATGAAAGCCATGATGGCCATCAAAGGCATTTATGCTGAATACGGCGTGAAAGTCCTGAACCATGGCGTAGGCTTCGATACCGCTGCCGTAGAACTCCTTCTCCCCACCTTCGGCGAATCCCTGGGACTCAAGGGCAAGATCTGCACCCACTGGGTACTGAACCCGCACCCCACTCTGATTCCTGCCATTGAAACAGGCTGGGTACAGGCTGTCTACTCCTTCGGCTCCGAAGTAGGCATGGAAGAATACATCAAAGCCCGTCCAGACATCTTCGCCATCGGACCGGACGGCACCATGCGCTCCAACAGAGCCTTCTGTCAGGCAGCAGGCCACTATGCAGCAGACATGTTCATCGGCTCCACCATGCAGATCGATAAATACGGCAACTCCTCCACCGCCACCAAGAACAACGTGGCAGGCTTCGGCGGCGCACCGAACATGGGCTGCGATGCCAAAGGCCGTCGTCATGTCACCCCGGCATGGCAGAAAGCAGGCGCAGAAGTAGCTAACCGCTTCGAACTCATGGGCGATGCCAACCGCGGCAAGAAACTGGTAGTCCAGATGATTACCACCGTCTCCGCCAAAGGCTTCCCGGGCTTCGTAGAACAACTTGACGCCGTGGCACTGAAGAAGAACGCCAACCTGGACCTGGAACCAATTATGATTTACTCCGATGACCTCACCCATATCGTTTCCGAAGTGGGTATCGCTTATCTCCATAAATGCCACAACATGGAAGAAAGAATGGACGCTATCCGCGCCGTGGCAGGAAACACCGAAGTAGGCAAACTGGAAGATCCGGAAATCACAAAGAAGCTCCGCAAAGAAGGCATCGTCAAACTGCCGGAAGACCTGGGCATCAACCCTGCTGACGCCACCAGAGACCTCCTGGCTGCCAAGAACATGAAAGACCTGGTAGACTGGTCCGGCGGCCTCTACAATCCGCCAGCTAAATTCAGAAACTGGTAATCAGAAATAGAAAGCCATCAGAAAGGGCTGTGGAAAAATGGTAATCATTTTTCACAGCCCTTTTTTGATGACTTATTCTGATGGCAAGCCTCCAGCCATGCGTCATCTCGAGGGGGACCTGCCGGTATGGGTGGCAAAAACTTTGGACTTTATTGAAACGCAGAGCCCAGAGATCTCCTGCCACCATGGGCTTGCTACATTTCGGAGTGAGATTTCGCTGCTTCGCTTTGCTTTCGTCGAAATGACGGGGCGGTATCATATATTTCTTCATAGCCCTTTTGTATTTAGGACTGATGGGGAGACAATTTCTCCCTTTATCGGACTATATCAGCAGAGAGGCGAAAAGGCCGGGCCGAAATCCTTCCTATGCCGCAGTGCTCAATCCATGGAAGCGGAGAGGGGAGGACCGAAGCCTTCATGAAATTCACCTCTCCGGCGCGCCAACCATATAAAAACTCCTGAAGAAAACCTGCTAGAAATCCTGGTGGCAACTATGGCTATACCTGTTCTTCCTTGACGACACAGACATTCCGCTTAGGCGGCTACCCCTGGCCGATTCATCGAAGCAGAAGGCCTGAGCCCTACCGTGGAACGGCATGGGACCAATCAGGAGTTTTTACAATGAAAAAAAGCGGTCCATGAGGGACTGCTTTTTCATGCTGTCAAAAGGCAGCACAAAAACACGGATGGTATCCGAGCCAGTCAGTATGGCGGGCCTCGAGGGAAGCGCTAATTAAATCATTGTCTGCTTTTATTCGTGAATTTTTATGCAATGCAAGGAATGGGATGACGCAGATAGCGAGCTATTTAAGGAATCCCATGACGCAGCAGTGCAGAAAAATTCTTATAAAGGCAGACTCTGTGAATTAATTAGTGCTTCCCTGAAATCAGGCGGCAGCGCTAAATCACAGGAAAATCCTGCGTCAACCCTGCTCTTGTCGTCCGGGAATGCGGGCTCATGCTGTATGTGGATGGTATCCGTGCTTTTGCGATGGGTTATCATATTTTTTACGAATCTGCAGAATCCGTTTAGCTTCCCCGGCGCCGGGGAGCGGGAGGGGAAAATCGGGAGCCTGTATACAGGGATTCTTGATTCCTTTCTGTCAAAGCTGCATTCCGGCCGGAATGATCGCGATATACATGACAGAGGGGAATAGAATCCTTCCATGGAAAGCGTCCTCATTTCTCTCGCCATACATTTATATTGCATAAGCCCCTCCTTTTTACAACCTCATTTCAAAAGATTTTCTATTCCGCCTCACCGTCATTTCGACCGTAGCGGAGCGGAGTGGAGAAATCCCATTCCACCATGGTACAAGCCTCATTACGGTGGGAGATTTCCGGGTTCAGAGTCTCAATAGAACAAAAAGCATGATCATTCATAACCACATGCAGCATCGCTCGAAATGACGTAGAGGCTGTAGGCTGTCATTTAATAAGATAGAATTAAAAAAATTTCCATCCAGGGGGTCAAAGAATTGAGACTTCTGCGATATTAATAATAGAGGGATGAAAAGACCTCATGAGACGATGAATCCGATTTCCAAACGGCCATCCTCCACATCCGCGGTAAAGAGAAGGGCAGGGGAATGAAGAAACATCAGGGAATTCCACTTTTCAATCCTCCCTTCTTCTACAATCGGCCGATGATAGACAGAAGAAAATGCAGTACCCAAAAAACAGAAGACAGAAAAGCAATAAGGAAGAGCGCTCGCAGGACTTTCCTCTCTCTGACGACATGTTCCGAGCAGCACCCACGTAAGCGGGAGAGCCAAGGCGCGGACGCCTGATTCATTGGTTGAACTTACCTGGAGACTCCCCTGATAGGCTTTTCTGTTTTTTTTGCGTGGCATGACATGGATTGTCATGCCTTTTTGCATAATAGAAAGCAGGGAAACATATTTCATTATTTTTTCTACGAGCCCTGGTATAATACAGGTAGTAATTGTAAGGGGGGTTCCTATGGCTGACATCATTGATTTGAAGGACGGCGTATATGAGAAGGTTATTTCCAGGGACTTTGATAAAAAGCTGACAAAGGCGCTGGCGGATAAGGAAATTTGGGCGGATCGGGAGGATGTGGATGCCCAGGAGGCAGTGGGGTATTTGTCCTCTTATCTGGAAAAGTTGATCCGGCTCTGTCTGAAGGAGATTGCCGATGAGAACCAGGACCACTGCGTAAAGGATGAGCTGGCGTTGACGAATGAGCTGGTGGAAAAGCTGGCGTCCCGGATTGCAAATCTAGGAGATGGCCATGATGTGACAGCAGAGCAGTTCCTTTTGAAATCCCTGGAGCATCGGGCCAATAAGATTGCCAGAAAGAAATGGGAAGTGCCGGCTACGTCTCTGGTGAATTCCTTCCTCTTTACCAATTCCCGTAATGATGTATCCATGATTCATGAGCTGAACCGGGAAATCATGACCTGTGATCGCATGGACATGCTGATTTCTTTTATCCGCTTTTCCGGCCTCTCCCTCATTTTGCCATGCCTTCGCCAGTTTACCGCCGGCGGCGGTCATCTCAGGGTAGTGACCACTACCTACATGGGCGCTACAGACCCGAAGGCAGTGAAGGTGCTGTCGGAGCTGCCGAATACGGAGGTTCGGATTTCCTATAACGTGAAGGAAACAAGGCTTCATGCGAAGTCCTATATGTTCTATCGGGACAGCGGATTTTCTACGGCTTACGTAGGATCCTCCAACCTGTCCCGCGCCGCCATTGCTGATGGTATGGAATGGAATATGAAGGTCACTGAGCAGGATCTGCCCGGTATCATTGCCAAGATGAAAGCCACCTTTGATACCTACTGGCACTCCGACGAATTCCAGCCATTTCAGGCATCGGACTTTGATAAACTGAGCCGTGCCATCGACCGGGAAAGGGGACGGAAGGAAGAGGGGGGCGACACCACCTATTCCTTTGATATTGAGCCCTATCCCTACCAGCAGGCCGTGCTGGATGCCCTCCGCACAGAAAGACTAGGTAAGGGCCGCTGGCATAATCTGGTGGTGGCGGCAACAGGCACAGGGAAAACCGCTATTTCTGCCTTTGACTATCGGAATTTTTATCAGAGCCGCAAGGGAAATGCCAGGCTTCTTTTTATAGCCCACAGAGAGGAAATCCTGAAACAGAGTATTTCCTGCTTCCGTCAGGTGATGAAAGATCCGAACTTCGGACAGCTGGCTGTGGGAAATTACCATGCCGCCCGCAGCGAGCATCTTTTCATGTCCATCCAGACTTTTAACAGTCAAAAGTTCTGGGAAAAAATGGATCCCTTCTACTATGACATGATTATTGTAGATGAATTTCACCATGCGGCGGCCAAAGGGTACCAGAAGCTATTGACCTGGTTTCATCCGAAAATCCTGCTGGGCCTTACGGCTACGCCGGAACGAATGGATGGGAAGAACATACTGAACTATTTCGGCGGTCATATGGCGGCAGAAATCAGGCTTCCCGATGCCATTGAGCGGCGCCTGCTCTGCCCCTTCCATTACTTTGGCATCGACGATCCAGTGAGTCTTTCCAATATCAAGTGGACCGGCGGCCATTATGATATAGAAGAACTGGAAAATGTATATACCGGGGAAGGGGCCCTGGCCAGCCAGCGGGCCCGTGCCATTATCCAGGCCCTGGAGCGGTATACAGCGGATATGAGAGACGTGAAAGCCCTGGGCTTCTGCGTTTCTAAAAAACATGCCCATTTTATGGCAGACTACTTCAACCGGCAGGGCATCAAAGCCCTGGCCCTGGACGCAGACAGCCCAAAGAATGTTCGAAATGCGGCCAGGCAGAAGCTGGAAAGCGGAGACATCACCATCATTTTCGTAGTGGACCTTTTCAATGAAGGGGTGGATATTCCTGCGGTGAATACAGTCCTCTTCCTTCGTCCTACCAACTCCATGACCATTTTCCTTCAGCAGCTGGGGCGCGGCCTGCGCCTTTTCCCGGAGAAAGACTGCCTCACGGTACTGGATTTCGTAGCCCAGGCCAACAGGAAGTACGACTTTGCCTCCCGCTATGCCTCTCTTCTGGGCAAAAGTCATGTGGTCATCAAGAAAGAAATCCAGGATGGATTTCCCCATGTACCTAAGGGCTGCTCTATTCAGCTGGAAGAAATCGCTGCCCGCCATGTACTGGAAAATATTAACAGCCGCCTTCGAAAAAATGAATTTTACATGGACATGGTGAAGGAACTGGCTTCGGCCACCGGCCATATTCCTACACTGGAAGAATTTTTCAAAGCCACCGCCATCCATCCCCATACCTTTTATAATGAAAAACATACCTTTGCCCGCCTTTTGGCTGATGCCGGGCTCATTCCCGATTTTCCCGTGACCGAAGAGGAAGAAGTCCTTCGGAAAGCCCTGCCAAGGGTGCTTTCTATGGACTCACCCAAATGGATTTCCTTCATGGAGAAATGTTATGAAAATATGCCGCCTGTTCTGACGGAGATGGAGAAAAAATATCTCCGCATGTGGCAGCTCACCCTGTATCCGGAAGGTGGGAAATGGACTTGTCCGGCACCGGAAGACGCAGTGCGTCGTTTCCAGGGACAGCATGAACTGACCGATGAAATCAAGGCACTCCTTCGCTGGCAGTATGACTCCATCGATATCATTCCGGAAAAGCCGGACCTCCCTTACCAAACGCCTTTGGAAGTATACTGCAACTACAGCAGGGATCAGCTCTTTGCCGCCCTGGGCTTTGCCAAACCCGGCAGCATCAGGGAGGGCGTGAAATATCTGACTCCTGAAAACAGCGATGTGGTGACTGCGCCTACCGATGTATTTCTGGTGACCCTCAATAAATCGGAAAAAGAATTTTCCGATACCACCCTGTATGAAGACTACTCCATAGACAGACAAACCTTCCACTGGCAGAGCCAGAGCACCACCACGCCGGAATCCAAAACAGGACAGCGCTATATCCACCAGAGAGACAACGGGACCACCGTACTCCTTTTCGTGCGAAGTGCCAAACAGGACGCCTACAAATCCTCCATGGCCTATACCTTCCTGGGCCCCGCCCACCTCATGACATGGGAAGGCTCCCAGCCCATGACCATCATCTACCATTTGGATAACCCCATCCCGGCCAAGTACATCACCAAAACCGACAGTGCCGGCGTGCTGTAAGAGGAAAGGGGAGCTGCATATCCATCCTTCCCGCCTGACCTGTCATTTCGAGCGGAGGCACAAGCCGGTATGAATCCCTCTTCCCTTGAAGCCAGTGAAAGAGAGACGAGAAATCTCCCTGCACTACGTTAAGAATGGTTTATGGCATTTCTAACGACATAGCCCCTTCCCGCCGGGCGGGTCATTCTGAACGCAGTGAAGAATCTCGGTACATGACGTTAATGACTTATAAGCGGTTAAATACCAGTCAGCGGGAAGAGCGGCTGCATGACGCTGCAGCCACCTGCCGTCCTGGCAATTCTCAATTCTCAAATCCCTATATTCCCAAAGGAGACCAAATGCGTGAAAATCCAAAAGCCGGAGAAATCTGGCACCACTTCAAAAACCACGACTACCAGATCATAGCCATAGCCACCCATACAGAAACAAGAGAAAAACTGGCAGTCTACCGGGCCCTTTACGGTGACTACGGCATCTACGCCCGGCCTCTGGCCATGTTCCTGTCGGAAGTGGACCATGAAAAATATCCGGACGTGAAACAGAAATACCGTTTCGAAAAGAAAATCGAAGGAAAATCCTGATGAAAACCATTCATGTGGCAGCGGCGGTGATTGTAGAGAATCATAAAATATTTGCTGCCCGCCGGGGCTATGGGGAATTCAAAGGATACTGGGAATTTCCCGGCGGCAAAATAGAAAAAGACGAAACGCCGGAAACAGCCCTTCGGCGGGAAATCAAAGAAGAACTGGCCGCTGATATCAAAGTAGGCCGACTCCTGGGCACCGTGGATTACGACTATCCCCACTTCCACCTCACCATGGAATGCTACCTCTGCCACGCAGCAGGGGGACCCTGACCATCCTGGAACATTCTGCCTTCCGGTGGGTGAAGAAAGAGGAACTGGACAATATGGACTGGCTTGGCGCGGATAGGATAGCGGTGGAGTGGGTGAAGAAACTGCCTATCCTTCTGTAGACCGGAAAAGAAGAGAATGATACAATATAGAAAAGTTCCTGTCTGCAGTTAGGATTATTCGTATTTAGAAAATCCCCGCCGATGGGCATGAAATCTAAGAAAACAGAAGGTTAAAGGGTGAAAATAATGAGAATTCCAATCAATTGGAAATCCCCGCCGCAAAAGGGCCATAGAGAGCCCACCCCGTGGGGCATCCCAGGCCTGTTGTGAAAAAAGAATCCCCAAACATGGGGACGAAAACACTTGAGATGTATAATTTGTATTCCATGATTCTTACCTGTGAAAAAAGAATCCCCAAACATGGGGACGAAAACTATAGAGTGTGTCTTTTGTATTGTTCTTCTAATACTGTGACAAGTGAAAAAAGAATCCCCAAACATGGGGACGAAAACAACCATCTCAAGTGTTTCCTTGTGGTAGCGGAGTATAACCCGTGAAAAAAGAATCCCCAAACATGGGGACGAAAACCAGCCCCATCGTCATTACCTGTGATGGCTTTCAGTGGTGAAAAAAGAATCCCCAAACATGGGGACGAAAACTTCCGTTTGTAAAATCGTTCGTTGAATAGAAATCACGTGAAAAAAGAATCCCCAAACATGGGGACGAAAACCCCCGTTCAAAGCCTGTCAAGACTTCTACGCCGTCAACGTGTGAAAAAAGAATCCCCAAACATGGGGACGAAAACCAGTTCCTCCAGGAGCTCTTTGTTGGCGGAGAGTCCGATGAGGGTGAAAAAAGAATCCCCAAACATGGGGACGAAAACCGTAATGGGATTTTTTTATGAATGTTCTTGCGTCGAATAGTGAAAAAAGAATCCCCAAACATGGGGACGAGCGAGTTTAAAATATTGTTCTTATTATTCTTTGATAAGATGGCTATCTGCATGCCATCATGTTATAATTAAATTAGATAAACACATTCATTCTCATCAATTTTGCTGTGAGGTGGTACAATGGTTGATCGATTAAAGACAGCTGCACTTGCTTCTTTGCTTCATGATGTGGGAAAAGTAAATTACAGAGCCGGGAAAGAGAAAAAGTCCCATTCCCTTTTAGGCTCTGATTTTTTGCGCCCTTTTTGTGAAGGCTCTGAAGCAGGCGGGGCCATCCTGCGTTGTGTCCGCTATCATCATGGAAGGGATTTAAGCGGGGCTCATCTGGCAGTGGATGATCTGGCTTATCTGGTGTATGAAGCGGATAATATAGCGGCCGGTGCGGATCGGAGAGACAAGGCTGATGGAAAGGAAACTTTTTCCTTTGATCCGTCCATATGCCTGGAGAATGTTTTCAATGTATTTGAAGGAACAAAGAAGGAAGAAAAGTCCTATTTCCCGTTGAAGGAGCTGGATGCCAGGGAGGAACCCAATTATCCGGTCAGGAATCCGAGCCTTGTGGCAACGCCGGGGAAATACCAGACCATAGTGAATGACCTGAAAGCTAATTTCCAGCGGAAGGCGCCACAGGATATGGAACCTGATGAGCTGCTTCGTATTCTGGAGGATACGGTCAGTTTCGTTCCTTCCAGCACGGACAGGAATCAGGTGGCTGATATTTCCCTTTATGACCACGTAAAAATGACAGCGGCTATCGGGACCTCGCTTTTCCGGTATCTCGAAAGTCAGGGGAATCATGACTACAAGGACTACTGTTTCACCCACGGAAAGGACCATCGCCGGGAGAAGAATATGCTCTTTATTTCCGGTGATTTTTCCGGTATACAGAAATTCATTTACCGTGTGCCCACCAAAGGAGCCATGCGTATGCTTCGGGGCCGGTCTTTCTATCTGCAGATTGTTCTGGAAAATGTGGTGGATGAAATACTGTGTAGACTGGGGCTTTCAAGGGCAAACCTTATTTATTCCGGCGGCGGTCATTTTTACATGCTGGCAGACAATTCCGGGGAAACAATACAGGTTTTGGAAGAGGCTTTCCAAAAGGTGAATGACAAGCTGCTCTCCCTTTATGGAACAAGCCTTTATCTGGCCGCAGGCTGGGTACCGGTATGTGCGGAGGATCTGATGGGGGAAAAGGAGGGGGAAGACTCCATATTCCGCCAGGTGAATCGAAAGGTGGCGGAGAAGAAGCAGGTCCGATACAGTCCGGCTCAGGTAGAGCTCATGACTTCTGAAGACAGCCCGCTGAACATCATGGAAAGCGGTATGAAGGAATGCGGTCTTTGTCATCATTCCTTGAAAGAGTCCCTTCTTTCCGATTACATGGCGGAGAGGGGAGACAATGAAGCAAAACTCCAGGTCTGTCCGCAGTGCAATGGTATGTATTATCTGGGAAAAATGATGATTGATAGAAATCCCGATAGGGAGAGCACTTTCTTTGTCGTATTGAATCGGGAAGAGCTGGACAGCATTCTTCTTCCTGCCCCCTTTCATGACCAGTGGCTGAAGGCAGTGACTCCGTCGGAAGGTAAGGAATATATGAGGGACGGAATGATTGAACGGATTTATAGCAAGAATGATTCCACCACCTCAGAAGTCATTGCCACCCGTCTGTGGGTAGGAGATTATGCAGCAAGGGAGGATGGAAAAATTCTTGACTTTGCGGATTTGGCAGAAAGATCCGGCGGCGAGGGTGAAACGGGTATTTGCCGGCTGGGCATCCTTCGAGCTGATGTGGACTGGCTGGGAGCTGTCTTTATGGCAGGCCTTCCGAAAACATATGGGACTCTTTCCCGTTATGCCTCCATGTCACGCAGCCTGTCCATGTTTTTCGCCGGTATCATTTCCCATATCTGTAGAAAAGAACTGCCAAAGGGGCAGCAGCCTTTCTATCTATTCCATGAGAAGAAAGGCAGCCGCGCTGTTCATATTGTTTATTCCGGCGGCGACGATATTTTTATAGCTGGTGCCTGGGACGATCTGCTGGAGCTCTCGGTGGATCTTAGAAGAGCATTTCACAGCTATACCAATGGTCAGCTTTCCTTCTCCGCGGGTTTGGGGCTTTTTTCTCCCACCTATCCGGTGATACGGATGGCTTCGGATACGGGAGAGATGGAAGATGGGGCAAAGAAGAAGAATGATGCCGTGAAAGACAGCCTGGCCCTCTTTGGCAGGAATGAGCTGGAAGATAGCCTGCCTGTTTTCCGTTGGAAGAAGCTGGAAGAGGGCGTCTGGGGTGACAAGCTGCAGTTCCTTTTGACTCATTTCCGGCTGGCGGGATTGAATGATTCTGCAAATCAGCGGACCCTGCTTCCGGCGGGGAAGTCTCTTCTCTATCGAATTCTGGGAATCTTAAAGGAGCCGACATTCAATTTGGCTCATTTTGCCTATGCCATTGCCCGGTTGGATCCGGAAAGCAGTAGGGGAAAGAAATGCAGGGAAGAAGAGAAAAAGTGCTACAGTGAAGTCCGTTATGCCCTTTTCCAATGGGGGAGAAGCTCCGGAGAGGATCGGGCAGAATTGGAAACGGCACTTCGTCTTGTAATTTACGGCATGCGGGATAAATAAGGAGGAATTATGGATAACTATGTAGATCGGGCTGACAAAGTCATGCGTGCATTAAGCGAAGAAGCACAGAAAAGCTATGGCTCTAAAATGGTGACGACCTCCCAGATCAGGAAATTCCTGACAGCTGTGAATCGGGTGAACGGCAAGATAGACCAGTTTAAAAATGGGAATAAATCATCTGCCTCCGGCAGGATTCCAGAGGATTTACAGATGGAAATCAAATTTCTGAAGGTCAAACTGGCTTACCAGATTGGGCGGGCTGATTCTGGACGGAATCGCGCAAATCCGGTGAAAGAATTTGCAGACAAATCAGGATTAATTGGTGAAATCGATAAAATCGGAGACAGTCTGGAAAGGTATGAAAACTTTGCCCGCTATGTGGAAGCGCTGGTGGCATTTCATAAGTTTTACGGAGGGAAGGATTAATCATGGAACAGACACAGCTTTTAGAAAAGGTGATTATTCGCGCAGTATTGACTGTGAAAACCGGTCTTCATATCGGCGGTTCCAGTGATTATGCTCCTATCGGTGCCGTAGACAGTGTATTTGTGCGAGACCCTCTCACCAAACAGCCCATGATCCCGGGAAGCTCGGTGAAAGGGAAAATGCGTACTCTCCTGGCTAAAACGAGGAATGGCGGTGGTATAGGCAATTCTCCGGACAATGATGAAGAAGTGGTGCTTCGCCTTTTTGGCTCCGCCCAGAAGAATCACATTCTTTTCTCCCGACTCCAGTTTTCTGATTCCTTTGTGAAGGACACATCGATAAAGCAGTTTTCCAGCCTGGATACGGATACCTATCTGGGAGAAGTGAAATTTGAAAATACCATCAACCGTGCTACCGGTGTGGCCAATCCAAGGCAGATTGAAAGGGTACCGGCAGGCATGCAGTTTGATTTTCAGCTGGTCTACAACTTGGAAAAGGAAGCAGATTTTACGGAAGACATGGATGTGCTTAGAGATGGCTTCCGGCTGCTTCAGTTGGACTATCTGGGCGGTCATGGTTCTCGGGGGTATGGACGAGTGGCTTTCTCCGGCTTTTCTGTGACCAGGGTGGATGCTCATACGGGTAAAGCGAAACCGGATGCAGAACTGGCCGGTCAGTTTGAAAGTGCTTCCTTATGAGTACCTATATCATTCTTCCCCTGAAATTTACGGCTCCTGTCCATTTTGGCGATGCATCCGGCGGGGGAGGACTGGATGCGGTGCAGCCCATCTGCAGGGCGGATACCTTTTTCAGCGCCCTTTGCAGTGAAGCGGCCCGGCTGGGTGGACAGATGCTGGATAAGCTGGTTCAAAAGGTGAATCATGAGGAAATCGCTTTTTCTGACTTATTTCCCTGGGTTCTGAGAGATGGGATTTATGAATGGTATATTCCCAAGCCTGTGATTTCTATTCCTGCGAAAGATATGCAGGTGGAGTCCCTGCAAAAGGCAAGGAGCATGTCTTCTTTCCGTAAGAAAAGCAAGAAGAGAGCTTTCCTCAAGGCTTCTGATCTGGGTCTTTATATAGATGATCTGCGCTATGGCTCTGCATCACTGGAGGAGGAGCCTGTTCTTGGAGAGGCCCTGTCCGTGGTGCATTTTAACGGAAGAACGAGGACACCCTATTCTGCTGGTTCCTATTTTTTCGCTCCCCATTCCGGTTTGTATGTGCTGGTCCGTTTGGAAAATTCCGCTGATTGGGAGTGGCTGGAGTCATTGATTTGCTTGACAGGTATGGCGGGAATCGGTGGCAGAAAATCAAGTGGCATGGGAACTTTTATAAAGGAGCAGGATGGGATTTCCCTTTCCTCTAAAAGCGATAATGAGGATGAAGCGTTCTTGGCCAAATTTTTGGAAGATGGAAAGACCGATTGCCAGATGGCATTATCCGTATTTCTTCCGGCAGATAATGAAATAGAGGAAGCATCTCGCGGTTCAGGGCTCTGGGTACAGCGGAGCGGCTTTACTTGGACACCGGGCATGGAAAGTCCTGTCAAAACAAAATCAGTCTATATGCTGTCATCGGGCAGCTGCTTCTCGTCCCGTCTCCATGGCCGGGTGGCGGACGTCAGCACCGGGGCAGTCAGTCATCCGGTGTACCGCTATGGGAAAGGACTGTATCTGGGGGTGCCGAAATGAGTATGCATTATTGGAAGGTATCACTGGTGTGCCAGTCGCCGGTTTTTGTGGGGAGCGGTGAAAAGGTTCAAAAAAGTCAGTACATTTATGATAAAAAGGCAGGAGAAGTACATTTCCTTGATGAATCAGGATGGATTCGCTTTCTTGGCCGTCATAGAATCATGGATGATTTTTCCAATGCACTTTTAGCCAATCCGCTCCATCTGAATCTGTTTGGCTATTTATCTCATCAGGACAGGCTGTGCAGGGAATATGGCAGTATAGGAAATATATTGCATGCCATGAAAAAGGAGAGGGCTGTCCTTCGTACAGAGCCTTATCTGGGAAATCCAGATAAAGCACCCAATGAAATTGCTGGCTTTGTACTGGATGCCAAAGGAAATCCCTACATTTCGGGGTCTTCTTTAAAAGGAGCTTTCCGTACAGCCATTCTGGCTCATCATATTCTGCAGAATCGCAGCGCATACAGCAAGGACTGGGAAAATATCAGGAGAGCTGCCGGAAATAAAAGAGACATGGGAAAAGCCATGGATAACCTGGAAAAAAAGGCGACCATTCCTCCGGAGAAAAACGGGAAAAGGGACATGGTGAAAAGCTATTTCCGGGGGCTTACGGTCAGTGATGCCAGGCTGGTCAATGGCGGCCTGTGCGTTGTGCCTAAGACAGACCTGGGCCTTGATACCTCCCGTACCCATGAGGTGTCTCTGTTCCGGGAAACTCTTAAGGCCGGTTCGACACTGGGATTTACTCTTGGCTTTGATGATGATGCATCAGCCATGGGTCATTTTGGAATTCATAACTTCAAGGATTTTGTGGACGTACTCAGGGAGTTTGTTAATTTCCAGTATGAAATCCTGAAGAAGCCCTTTGAACCCTATGCAAAGGACGAACTTCAGGATATTAAAAACGCCAGGAATGCGGACCTGGTCCTGGGAGGCGGTGCCGGATACATTTCCAAAACACTGGTGTATGCTCTGGCGCCGAGCAAAGAGGATGCGGTGTATGTGGTCAGAAAGCTCATGGAGAACATGTTCAAGAGGGGCGATCATGGGAAGGATACGGAAATTTCACCTCATGTTCTGAAAATGGCAGAGGTGGATGGGGTAAACTATCTCATGGGCCTCTGCTATCTGGAAGGGGAGAAACCACTATGCTCAGACAGGTAGAATTTGAGCTGACTCTTCCGGCGGGGGAAAAGCTGAATCAGTCCATGGGATCACTCCTCCAGGGACTCCTGATGGAAAGGACGGACTCATCCTGGGCACAGGAAATGCATACCCAGCAGGTACGGCCCTACAGCCAGTATGTCACTGTGGTAGAGGGAAAACCGGTATGGCGTATACAGACCATTACCGATGAAGCCTTTGAACGACTGATTTATCCCCTGCTTAGTAAGAACCGATATCGCCTGAAGCAGAGAGACTATGACCTGGAACTGTCCCATTTCCGCGTTGTCAGGCAGGAGACCTTCGGAGACATAGAGTCTAAATATGTACTGAATCATAATAAAATTCATCATATCCATTTCCGATTTCTAACTTCCACCTCCTGTAAGACCCAGGGAGGCTATGCTGTTTTTCCCTTCCCCTACCTTATATTGAAAAATCTGGTGAGTAAATGGAATGTCTATACGGACAGTTCCCTCATAGATTCTGACCGCACGGCGGATCAGCTGGATGAAGAAATGCAGGTGGTAGATTACCATCTGCACATGCACCCTTTCTCGCTGGAAGGCAGGAGAATCCGGGCTTTCCGGGGAGATGTGTCCTATGGCCTTTTCCGGAATGATATGGCTTCCCGACTCACAGCGGTGCTGGCAGACTTTGCAACCTATGCAGGGACAGGCATGAAAACGGCTCTTGGCATGGGCGGGACAGAGGCGGAGATTTCATTTCTTAGAGAGGTGAAATAAATGCGTATTTTATTTACCCCTGCCGGTGATACAGACCCGGTAAGAGGCTATCACGATGGTGCCATTCTTCATATTTTGCGGCATTATAAGGTAGATAAAGTGATTCTTTTTCTGACGGCGGACATGGAGAAAAAAGAAGAAGATATGGCCTGTTATACAAAAGGCATACACTCTGTCTCACCGGATACGTCCATTGCCTATATTAAGAGCGGCATTACAGAGCCTCAAAAGTATGAAAACCTGACTGTTATGCAGGAAGACTTTGCCAGAGCTTATGAAGAGAATCCCGGTGCAGAATGGCTTCTCAATGTAAGTTCCGGTACGCCTCAGATTAAGACGGTCATGGCTCTTCTGGCGCTGGACTATCCAAAAGCGAAGGCTATCCAGGTGCACAGCCCGGAAAAAAGCTCGAACCGCGGCAACCATCCCTGCAGGACCAGTGAAGAACTGGTGGAAATGCTGGACTGCAATGAAGATAATGAGGAAGGGGCGCCTGACCGCTGCGAAGAGCCGCCGCTGCTTCTACTGAAACGGCATGGGATTTCCATGCAGATTGAGTCCCTTGTAAGAAACTACGAATATGCCGGCGCCTATGAACTGGTGAGACTGAATCCCACCCTCTTTTCCGATACTACAAAAAAGATGCTTCACCATGCCATGTATCGGAGAGACCTTCTTTGGCGTCAGGCCAATAAGGTCATTTCCCAATACAAAGGGAAACCGCTCATTGCCAGCCCCGATGATTTTTCAGAATATTTCCAGGTCATGGAGCTTCGTGAGAGAAAAAAGCAGTATCCTGAATTTGTGGTCAAGCTGTCACCGGTACTGATGGATTTAGGAATCAAATATATGAAAAAACTGACCTGCTTCCACCTGGAGGACTGCTGCGATCAGAAAAGAAATGTAAAGTACTATGTCAAAAGATACCTGCTGAATCGGCAATATCCCAAACTTCTGGCTTACCTGGAAACACAGCTGGGAAATACCTTCCGCGATGGCCCTTTATACTTCAGCACCATGGTCATGATTTGCGAATATCTGCAAAGCAATGATTTGAAGGGGAACAGCGGACATGAAAGGATTACCCGCATTTTCACCTGCCTTCGAGTGGTGGAAGAAAGAACCAGAAACCTGGTGGCCCACGAAATCACGAATCTGGATGATGAACTGATACAGAAAGCCACGGAGGAAAGCTGGGACAAATCGCCTGGTATACCGGGCGGGCTGCGGGCAAAGGATATTATCTCTTTACTTCATGAAGCAGCCCGGCTGATTATGGGAAGAGATATTCCATGGACCTATGACAGTTTAAATGATAAAATCATAGAGAGCCTCAGGCAGAGTGAATAGTCAGAAAAGACTACAGGAATAAAAATCTCCGCCGATAGGCATGAAATCTAAGAAAACAGTAGGTCAAAGGGTGAAAATAATGAGAATTCTAATCAATTGGAAATCCCCGCCGCAAAAGGGCTATAGAGAGCCCACCCCGTGGGGCACCCCAGGCCTGCTGTGAAAAAAGAATCCCCAAACATGGGGACGAAAACCACCCCATGCATTTTCTCTAATATCATAAAAGTCAACATGTGAAAAAAGAATCCCCAAACATGGGGACGAAAACAGCTGGGCGGCCTGCATCATAGCGCCAAGGAAACTCTGTGAAAAAAGAATCCCCAAACATGGGGGCGAAAACCCGTACTTTTTCATTTCACTAACGATTTTTTCCATTTTCTTGTGAAAAAAGAATCCCCAAACATGGGGACGAAAACAAGACTGATAACTATCAAGACTTCCAACATTTTCACCAGTGAAAAAAGAATCCCCAAACATGGGGACGAAAACTACCACCCTTTGATTTCTACTCCGGCCTCGTCCTTCAGAAGTGAAAAAAGAATCCCCAAACATGGGGACGAAAACTTGATGGAGGAGCCGAAAATGGCCGGGAAATTGAGGTGAAAAAAGAATCCCCAAACATGGGGACGAAGGGAAGACTTGTAGTAGGATAGGCTGATTCCGCCTGATGGCAGCGGGAGCCAAGCTGGACTTGGAAAAGGAGCGGTATATTATCGGTGGTGAAAATAAAACTGCGGTTGAAATTCCTTCGGAAAGGGTGGAAGGAGTCGCTTGAATCGATAAAATATAAAAAATAAAACCTCTTATTCCATGCAGGGAAATAAGAGGTTTTTGTGTGTCACTGAGGATTTCCTCAGTCCTTACCGGAGGGGGTCCATCCTGGCGGGAGGCTGGCTTTGGAGCCCAGGGCGGTGACGGGGGAGTTGTATCCTTCGGTACCGGCGCCGGGGCGGCCGGTGGGATAGTAGACGATGCGGGAGGGATCTTCCCGGTCCACGGAGTAAATGTGGTCGGCGTCTTTCTCCTGGAAGTACAAAAGGGCAGGAAGTGTCGGAGCACTTCCTGCCCTTTGCATTCATTTATTATAATTTCATTCTGTAGTTTTCAAGCATATGGAAAAAGCCTGCTATATAAACAATATCCTCATTAACGCGATAAATAACAATGTAGTCATGTTTATAAAGAGAGAATTTGCGGTATCCTTTTGCACGAAGGTAACTATCCTCACAAAAGGCGAAGCTGGCAGCATCCTTTTCCAGGGTATTGTAGACGTGGAGAATATCGTCCAGAATATCAGCAGCGGCTTTCGGATTTTTCAGTACTTCAGTTACATATGCGATGGCCTTTTCGATTTGCTTCTCTGCCTGCTCAGCGATCAGAAGTTTATAGACCATATTTCTTCCTCAATTCCGCCAGTGCTTCTCTGGCCGGTGCCACCTTGCCTTCTGCTATCTGGGCTTCAGCAGTTTCCAGTTCCCGGTAGAGGCCTTCTTTTCGGCGCATTTCTTCGTACACTTCCATGCTCATAAGCACCATGTCTCCGTAGCCGTTTTTCGTAACAAAAACCGGTTCATGGGAGCTGTGGCAGAGTTCAGACATTTTTCCGGTGTCCTTCAGGTCTTTGATGGGGATAATCTTGGGCATAAAATCACATCCTTTCTATGGAATTATTATACCATAATTGTGGTAGATAAAATGGACACGCCTTTGGCGTGCACAGCGAACATGATTTGCACTATGCGAACTGGATTTGTAAGGGAGCATCAGCGACCTGAAAATCCAGT
>OLPN01000567.1_pt1 | contig 37987 bp, 36 predicted proteins | sample 1672601 | NCBI WGS metagenome assembly OLPN01 (sample SAMEA3136704, study PRJEB25190) | human gut metagenome | reverse complement strand
AAGGCATCATTGGCCTCTTTACAATCTTCGCCAAACACATACTTAAAGGCGAAATAATTTAATAAATTTGCGCTACGCATGAGCACCTCATTTCTAGTAGGCATTTCCTACATACTCATATACGTAAAAAAAGACACTTTTTCGAATAAAAATCAAAAAAATGTCTTTTTAGTGCTTTAAATCCATTCCATTTTCTTACAAATATTATAAATTCCATCATCTACATTGGCATCTGTGACAATAGTTGCGATATCCTTCAATTCTTGACACGCATTTCCCATCGCAACACTTGTCCATTGCGGATCAAACATCACCTTATCATTGGTGTCATCCCCAAAGACAACCACATCTTTTAAATCACCACCAATATGCTGCATCATATCCAAGATTCCTTGGTGTTTCGCATCATATTGAAACATTAAATAATCTGGCACAAAGCGAAGATTTCCAAGTGTGTCCTTTAATGTTAATTCTTTTTCTTTTTCTTTTGGAATAGAAATATACATTTTATAAATCACATTCAACTCGTCTACATCCAAATTTTCATCATACACATACTCCGTAGGCTCTTTACGATCTCCAACTTGATTCTGGAATGTGTGATCTTGAGTATATACCTTAATTGAATCATCTAACGTAAATAAAACACCATATCCCAAAGATAATGCTTGCTTGGCAATTGCCTTTGATTTTTCTAAATCTAAAGGAATATTTTGAACCAATTCATCATGAATGACTAATCCGCCACCACCGCAACAAACCATATCATGAAGACCCACACTCTCCATAAAATTACGTGCTTTATAGTGAGCACGACCTGTCGCAATAGCTACAAAGTGGCCTGCCTTTTGAAGTTCATTTAATGCGACTTGTGCACTTGGCACAATCTTACCAGTCGCCCTATCTGTAAGGGTTCCATCAATGTCAAAGAAAAAATATTTTTTATTCATGTTCCTTCCAACTTTCCTATATCTTCGTCAATACATCCATCACATCTTGAATATATTGTATATTTGTTTGTCCATTTAAACTTGAAACGTATTCTTCCATATCACGAATCTCATAATTTAGTGCCAAACGTCTTTCTTGACAAGTTATCTCTAGCGTATGTCCATCACTTGTATATGTGATTGTCGCCTTTTCAGCTCTAGGAAAATTATACACCCCAATATATCCGTTTTCGCAAGCCACAAAGCCTCTTTTGGCTGCTTAGCACGCATTGTTAAAGAAATCATCGCAATCTCTATCCCTTTATTCTGTAGCAAGATACCACTTGATTCATCGACACCCGTTCCAAATGGTGTCATCGTTGTTAATACGGTATCAGGTTTGCTTGTCATAGACTAACGCTCAAAACCTACGGCATATACACCAATATCAAGTAAAGCACCACCAGCTAAGTTTGGATTAAAGAAACGATTGTTGACATCATATTCTTTAAAAGTGCCAAAATTGACTTGAACTATCTTCACTAGACCTAAAGAATTTAATGAAATTAGTTTTTCAACTCTTTAAATAAAGGCATTTGCCATATCATGCGCAATCCAGCCAGGACCAACAATTTCCCAATTATAATGAATGAAATTCTCCGTCCTTTTCCTTTTTAAATACACCCATATCATTCACTAGAATCATACCTGTCAATATATCCACAAATAAGCTTGTATCCACAATACCAGGCATCATCAACAAGGTTTGATTCAACAAATGAATATCTTCTACATTTTTGAAGTACACATCGAATAAGATATTCCCTTCATCACTAATGAGAAAGCCATCTTTATTTGAAGCAGTACGCCATTCAACAATCCCATTTAATTCTCCTAATTTCTTTTTCACAATACTATATGCTTTAGGTAATACTTCCACTACAACAGGCACTTGAAATGCCAAAGTCTCATGAAATTTAGTTTCATCAACCAATACAATATATTCATCAGCCATTGACGCAATAATTTTTTCTTGCGTATGAATACCACCACCGCTTTTTAAAGCATTCAAATGTGAATCTACCTCATCACATCCATCAAAAGCAATATCAACATGATCCACATATTGTGTATTCAATACAGTTAATCCTTCTTTTTGGGCTTTTAAAGCTGTTTTTGCAGAAGGTGTAACCACTTGAATATCTTTATCCTTTACATAATCAATCAAATATTGAATGGTACTGCCACCGCCTAGGCCTACAACCATTCCATCCTTCACTAATTTTGATGCATACAATGCACATTTCTTTTTCATAATCATCACCACCTTCAATATATCATGTAATTTATTTTCGTCAATAAATACTTTATGTAATTTTAATTCATACGCAAAAAAGAAGAACTATACCTTCAAAGAAGCATACAATTCTTCACATTGACTGATTCGATCATAACTATCTGTGCGTTCATTCGTTAAAAATAAATATAAAATTTCAATGACGGTCGCAACGGAAATTCTTGAAAAACAAAATTCATTTAAAAATAGCTTTTCACGCGTAGACGTCTGAATATGATATAAACATTCTTTGGCAACAACAGAATCCTCATTATTCGTAATTCCAATTGTAGGTACCCCACGCTTTTTCATTTCCCTGCAAACCGTAAAGACTTGGCTGCTCTCCCCACTATTTGAGATTGCGATCACTACATCACTTGCATCTAGTCCTAGCGCATAAGAGACCTGATTTTCCCAAATGGTTGATGTAAAGGTTAAAATACCAATCTCGTTAAATTTGAACATACAATCAAGCGCTACCGGAATCGTATTTCCTACGGCACACACAAGTACGTGTTTGGCATTTTGAATCAAAGAAAGAATCACACTCAATTGAGCCACATCTATATTACGAATTGTAGCCGTAAGTTCTGAAATCTTATTGGAAAGAATGGTTTCTAATGAACCTGAAATATCCCTTGTAGAAATGGTATTTGATTTTTGTTCAATCTCGTTCACACAATCCCTAGCCAAATTCACCTTTAAATGATGAAAACTATCCATCTGACATTTTCTGGCAAAACGCGAAACACTCGCCTGCGAAGTATTACATGCTTGGGCAAGCTCCTTAATCGTCATATTCACCACTTCTTTTGGATGTTGGATTATATAATCCGCAATCTTCTTTTCAGAGTCAAAGAAGGAATTATAATGTCCATGAATTGTATCGAGTATCATAAAATCACCACCAATTCTATATTATCAAAAAAGAGATCAAATTACTTGATCTCATGTACGTAAATATTATTAACACGATCTGGTCCTACAGAAATCATAGAAACACGTACGCCTGTGAATTCTTCAATGAAGTGTACATAGTCTAAACATTCCTGAGGCAATTGATCGACTGTAGACATCTTAGTGATATCTGTCTTCCAACCTTTGAAAGTCTTATAGATTGGTTTAGCTTTGGCAACATCTGCCTGATCACTAGGAATATAGTTATATTCTTTACCATCGATTTCATATCCAACACAAACCTTGATTTCATCTAAACCGTCTAATACGTCAATCTTAGTGATAACGATATCTGTTAATCCACTCATTAAGTTTGCGTGTTTTACAGTTAATAGATCCAACCATCCACAACGACGAGGACGACCTGTAGTAGCTCCATATTCTCCACCGTGTTCACGAATCCATTCACCTTGTTCATCTAATAATTCAGTAACGAATGGTCCTTCTCCTACACGTGTTGAGTATGCTTTTACTACACCTACAACAGTCTGAATACGACTTGGTGCAATACAAGCACCTGTAGTAACACCAGCACTTGTTGGACTTGAAGAAGTTACATATGGATATGTTCCATAGTTGATATCAAGCATAGCTGCCTGAGCCCCTTCAAACAATACTGTCTTATCTTCATCTAAAGCTTCATTTACTAAGTGTGTTGTTTCTTGGATCATAGGGACAATACGATCATAAATAGCTTCAAAATCAGCTACCATCTTATCGTAATCCATTGCTTTTCCACCATATACAGCAGTAAATAATTTGTTTTTGAAATCTAAACAGTCTTTTAAACGAACTTTAAAATGTTCAAAATCTTTAAATTCATGGTAACGAATACCGTGACGAGCATACTTATCTGCATAACATGGACCAATTCCACGTTTTGTAGTTCCGATTTTATTAGATGCTGCTTGCTCTTCTAATTCATCTTGATATTGATGATATGGCATTAACATCTGTGCACGGTCACTAATAATGATGTGTTTCATTGATAAACCATCTTTTTCTAATTGTTCCATTTCTTTTAATAATACGAATGGGTTACAAACAACTCCTGGACCAATAATACAAGTTGCTTCTTCGTGTAAAACACCACTTGGTAATAAGTGCAATACATGTTTCTTACCATTTACAATGACTGTATGACCTGCATTGTCTCCACCTTGGAAACGAACAATCATATCCGCCTTTTCTGCTAAAACATCGACGATTTTTCCTTTACCCTCATCGCCCCATTGGGTACCTACAACTACTTGGCTTGACATAAGAGCCTCCTTTTAGGTATGTTCTTTACAATACCTAATTAATTATAAGTAACCCTCATATTATTGTCAATTGAGATTTTTTAAAAAAAGAGCTTGCACAACCATTTAATTCATGATATCATTAACAGGCACTTAGGGGTATCGTCCAAAGGCTAAGATAGCGGTCTCCAAAACCGTTGATGTGGGTTCGAGTCCTACTACCCCTGCCATCAAGCTTTCTATGCTATACTAATTAAAAAGCGTATATATATATATATATATTCGTCCAGTTTGAATAGTTATAGTTTGGATACAAAATAAAAGGTAACATTCAAAATTTGGCGATGGAGAACATTGCCTTTTATTTTTTACTAATTCAAAGTCATTCAATTTTCAAATAACTATCTACCGACAGGAAACACTTATTCAGTTTCCTGCTTTTTTTTATTCATATCATCACGTATCAATCGTTTGGTATACGTCTGAAACGGAGTTTCCAAAGATTCAATCCATTCCACTAGATCAGGTTCCGTTTTTTTATTAAACTTCACTTCTCTTCTAATTAAATTTGCTTTAACATATTCCGCATGCTTAATTGCATTTTGCTGTTTTGTTTTATCAGTCATCTTTGGCTTATCCTTTCTACAATTACATTATAATGGTCGACCAATATAATGTCAAGCGTTTACAAAAAAATTTTACAACTTTTTTATTAGAATTAACAGTACCAAATCTTACTAACGTTTATAACTACAACCTATTCCTTGTATGAGAATAGATAATTCATAACCATTCAATACGATTACACATATAACCTATTGTTTAAACTTACGAAAAAAAGAGAGGATTCCCGTCCTCTCTTTCTCTATGCCAAAAATGGCATTCAATGTACTACTTGAATTATATATCATGAACAGTTCAAAAACAAATGCATAATATCTGTTACTAATCAGCCACTAAACTTTATAAACTATATTCGTAACATCGCCTAATTCAAAATCATACGTGATATAGCTAATATGAGTCTGAATCAATTTTCGTTTCGTGACACGATCTGCATAGATCAGCTGACGAATTCCCGATTCATCAAATTCTTTTATTTTCTTGCCAATATCAAAAATCATTTTCTTGACTTTCTTCATAGAAAGGTCATACGTTGTAACATCTATGCTTCCGTTAATATAATCATCTAATATTTGTGATCTTCTGTCTTTAAAAAACAACAAATCATCTTCTAGCTTTTTTAGCTGTTCGGATGTTTTGTTGCTATTGATATGCAAGCCAAGTGGTATAACAATCTGATTAAAGAGTTTATCTTGGTTAACACGTTTATTACATTTTGGACACCAGTAATAATAATAGGTGTGTCTGTATTTGTTTTTTGTTTTTACAGTACTTACGTGGTCGCATCGTTTACCACACTTACAATGTACAATTCCATGAAACAAGTACATTTCCTGATGTGGCATTGATACGTTTCTATGCGTTGCTTTTTCCACTGCCTTATCATATAGGTCTTTATCTATAATAGCTGGCACTACATCATCATATTCCACTCCACGATATTCAAATATACCTATATTTCGCTTGTTTATTAAACAATTCCTGATGAAATACCATTTCTTTTTCATCCCATACGTTTTCTCTAAATATATTCTTAGATCATCAATCCCATATCCCTCATACACATATTTTTGAGTCATATCCTTGATGATGTCAGCTTCCTCTGGAACAATCTTTAGAACATTTTTATCTCTAGTCCATCCAAATGGATCTCTACCACCATACGGGTATTTCCCTCTACGTACCATCTGTTCTAGTCCTGCGACAGTACGTTCACTTATTACCTCACGTTCCCATTGGCTGATAACCGATAAAATGCCAACCAACATCCGCCCATTAGCAGAAGAAATGTCTATACGGTCCACTACTGCCACAAGTGAACAGTCATACTCCATTACTGTTTTTATCAATTTATATGTATCTATAACACTTCTGGTAAGGCGATCCAATTTAAAGGCTACTACTGTATGTATCTTGCCTTTATATACATCCTGCAACATCCGACTCATTTCGGGTCTTGAAAGATTTTTAGCAGAATATCCATCATCCTTGTAAATCCTCACTTCATCATTTGGAAAATATAAATCAATATATTTCCTGCACTGTACTTCCTGATCTCCTAAACCATATCCATTGTGTGCCTGATCGAAAGTCGAAACGTGCAAATACATTGCAACAAATTTTGTCATAAAAAACCTCCATAGGCTCACCATGGTAACATAATACGATTTCCATTAACTATATACTCACAATTCTTTTTTAATAATCAATCGTAGTATATTTGTTCCTTTAAAAGTTCTTCCTTTTCAGCATCATCAGGATGTAAACTAAAAAATCTTTCATACAATTCCACATGTAATGGAGTCATTTCTTTAGTTGCAAAAACATCTATTCTATCCTTATAAGTCATGATATGTAGTTCCTCTATTTTTAATAATTTCAACAATTCACATAACACATCACTTAATTCATCTATATCCGTTTTTATAACATAAGATTTTTGTAGTTTTCTTGATAGTCTCTTCGATTTCTTTTCTTGTACCATATAACATCAACCTTTCATACATATCAATCATACAAAAAAAGAATTATTTGTCATCGACCGAAATTTCAAAATCGGTCGATAGTAAAGCAAAAATTAAAAAAAGCTATTTCATATAATATGAAATAGCCGGCTATCCAAATTTGTTAGGAAGATGAACAGCTTTATCATTATAACTTTCGACTGTTCACCTGTCTAGCTTTATTCATTTGAACAACTTTATTTGCTTCTTCTTCAGTGCGATACACTTTCGATTCACGCACTCTAATACCAGAAGGTCCGTCATTGCCATTATTTGTAGCAAATTTAATTGTTACAAATCCCCCACATGAACGTATGACAGTCGCTTCTTTTACGAAAACCGAACTAGAAACAAAGTACACTTTGTCCCCTTCTTTATATTTTGATACCATTTTCTATCCTCATGCTATTTTACATACATTATTTTCAAATGCAAGCCTATCATAAGTAATTATTTTTGGCTCAAATGTATTTTCATAAGCAACCAATATATAATCATCATTCATTCCAACAACAATTCCTGTTGCTTTATCTATATTATCAAAAATGTGTGAGCCAAAATATACCCCGAAAGGAAATTTGCAGGATTTTTGATTAATCAATTCTTTTTCAGAAATAAGTTTATCAATATAATCCATCCAAATCGGTGCTTCCATTGCATCCCGCTTACAGATGCAGGTATCCAACAAATCAACAATCCTATCTGGCTCAGCTTGATTTGAATTGAACAAGTAATCAAAGTAATCCTTAAATTGTTTCAAAGTCAATGGAACAATATTTAATCGCTGTTTTTTTATTAAATTTGTATACCAAACTCCATGTCTAAATGTCTCAGCAGTATTCATATTAACTTTATTAGCTATAAACATACAATATACTGGTTTGGTATAGTTAATTACAGCATCTGAAACATGCCTTCTTACAGGTTCACCCTCCATAGCTTCTTGCCTTGAAGATGTGGACATAGTGACTTCTGTTAAAATTACATAATTGTCAAAAACACAGTATAAATCACCTTTTCCACCACCGGCAGCATTTACTGGCAAAAAATCCGCATCAAGTTTAAATCCACGAACATCAGAAGGTGAATTACTTAAATGATCAATTGCTAATAATGCTCGCCACATAATCCATTCCAGATATGCAGGAGTTTCATCTTTTGGAACTTCAATCATATTATCTTCATCATATTGAATCTTGCCACCGCCACGAATCAATAAAGTCATATAATCTGATATTTCTTTCCATTCATCACGTTGTTTACGTGCATACAACTCCTCATTTGTCTGAGCTAAAATATTTTCCAATTTTCTTCTAGCCATATTGATTTCAGACACTGTATTCAAACTCATATCAGATATATCAAAGTAAATATTAGATTGTTTTAATATACCTTTTAAATTGTTAAGAATACTGATTGCATCATTGACATTATCTGTTGGCAACACAGCACCTTGTGTTAACTCCATCATATGAGAAATATATGACTCTGTAGAAAAAGTTGTTTTAGCCAACTTTTCAACTATCAAATGTTTAGAGCCAATTATTTGAATACCTCTACCTTTTCTTTGTAAAACACCAGAAGCTCTTAAATATCTCATATTCATATCACCATAATCAGTGAAATTGCCTACAGCTTTATCATAAAATCTACTTCTTAGTTTTATTTGCTCTTTATCAAAAACACGTTTAGAAGTTGCTGATTTACGTTTATTTCGCAAAATCAAAATATTTTGTATCACATCATCCAAAGAATATGAAGGATTTGTGGTTTGTACAAATAAACAAAATTCGATTCTTGATAGTTCTGAACTCCCCGTCAATCTTTCCAATTCTAACATAATTGCCAATACCCAGCGTAGTGGAGAAAATGTACCAACACATTCATCCACCTTATACTGTTCAACACTCAATGATCTTAAAAAGCATTCTTCTATATCTGACATTGATTGTGCTTTTAAAAATATTTTTCCAAAAGGTGTTAAAGTATCAACTGGACCTAGATCATCTTGTGTATATTCTGCACTTTTTTTCACCTTGCCATAAATGAAGCCATACCTTTCAAACATCAATCTCCATTTTCTTGCATGACTACCAGATGAATCTTTACCAGATTCATTGTGAATTACATTCTTGTCGTTTAGCAACTTCATAAACCCTAATTCATTAGCCTTACCGTGCAATTTACCCACAAATTGAGACTTAGAAAGCACTTCTAAACCATCATGGATGCGAAGTGGATTACGCAACCCTGTATTACCTGCTAACCAAATCGAGATATTTTCATTTTCATTTATCTTCATAAATCTGCACCTCATCAAATTGCTAAAAACAAATATTCTTCTACATTATTTCTATGAGTTTTTGCATCCTTTTGATTACCAAAAAAATAAGTATAGTTAATAGGAATCACATCCACCCATTTTTTATATTTCTGCAATAAATTTATCATTTCATCTTTGCTAGGCAAACTATTTGATGAATAAGAAACTAAAAGAATAGAATCTTTATATTTGTTAAACAAATCATCAAATGCTTGATATGCTCCTGTTTTAGTTGAAAAAGGAGTTGGATAATTTTTAAATTTCTTTGTCTTTGTATTTGTTTGAATCTCAACCCCATCCCAGTTTCTAGCAATACCTTCTACAAAATGATACCTTCTGACATATTCGTTATCCGAAGTAGGTGAATAATAAGGTGGATCTATATATACTAAATCAACATTCTGGCACCCCAAAGTCATTGCATCACTATTAAACGATTTGTTAGATTTCCCATTATTGAAAACAGCTTTATTCACCAGTTCTACTGCATTTAAAAATTGAGTTTCAAAAGATAGCTTTAAATCCTTTCGACCATCATCATACCTATGCCCTGTATAAGTAAAAATACCTCTTGGCCTTTTTTTCATACACGCACGAATCAAAGCTGTTTTAGCAATTGCTTGTTTATACTCATCCTCCATTTGATTAATATTAGTACGTAATATATCAATAGTATGATTATCTTCATCAGTATAGTATAGGTCCTTAAATGTGTCCGAAACAAAAGTATCTACTTTTGATGGCTCACACAACAATCCCTTAGCTTCATACTCATTTAAATGAGTATGGTTATTTTCAATCATTGCTTTTGTAAATGTTGCAGACATAGCCATGTAATCATTTGATAGCACTGTCATTCCTTTACACTTAAACATATAGCTAACAATTCCAGAACCTGAAAATAAATCTAACACAGTATTTACTTCGTATTTAGAAACAGCATTCCATATTTCATCCAATAATTTTGATTTTGATCCCATATATCTTGTTGGAGGATAATTTTCAACTTCCCCTTTTTCAACGCTGGTGACATCAACACTAGGTTCTCCTATTACTATGATATCTTCTCCACATCTTGTTTTAGAATCAGAAGATATCGATCTTCGTGTAGGCACAACTTCGTATTTAAACTCTGAATATAATTCTCTACATAACGGATGATTAGAATTTGTTAAGATAACATAGCATCCTAGATTTACTAATCGTTTCATTTCGTCAGCTAATTCAATTTGATTGTGGTCATAAAATTGTTCTTTAGTATATCTCTTGAAATCACCATATTTTCCTACAGGCACATAAGGAGGATCTAAAAAAACAAAATCACCAGATTTTGCGTAACTTTTTAAAACATCTAAGTAATCACCACAAACCAATGTTGCTTTAGACAATATTTTTGAAGCATTTCGTAGTCTATCTTCATCACAAATAACTGGATTTTTGTAATTTCCAAATGGAGTATTAAACATTCCTTTTTTATTTACTCTGTATAATCCATTAAAACATGTTTTATTCAAAAAAATCATTCGTGCAGCAGCTTCAGCTTTTGGTAAATTCTCCCATACTTGTTCTCTAACTGCATAAAAAAGTTCTTTATCATTTTTATACTTATTCAGGTACATGATTACATTCTCAACATTATTAGCCACTTGTCTATACATATTAATTAATTCTGGATTACTATCAGATATAATTGCATTGTCAGGATTTAAAGCAAAGTATACTGCTCCGCCCCCTAAAAATGGTTCAATATATCTACCACTATAATTTGGTATCAATGGTAAAATGTACTTTAACATTTGCGATTTACCACCTGCCCACTTTAGTATTGGCTTTGCATGGATACTTAGATTATTTCCCATTAACAACACTCCTTTCATTCTAATCAGTACTATTCATTAATTTAATTTCACGAACATATTTAAAATACGTTGATTTTTTCATATTGAGTTTTCTCATTAACTCTAGGCTCTTGATTTTGCCATCTTTCACGTTTTGATATTCTTTTTCAAAGTCAGGCAAACTCATAACACGTTGTCTGCCATAATTATCCCACTCACCACGTTCTTTCATTGCAATCAAGCCTTCCTGCTGTCTTTTTGTTTTTCTTTGCAGCTCTGTTTCGGCTAACATTGCATAGACATCAATAATGACCTTATTAATTGTTTCAACAATTAGCTTGTTCATTGCGTCTGTATCTGGTAAATCTGTTGTGGTTGTAGGTATATCCAAAATCATTACACGTATGTTATGTTCATCATAATAACGTAATTCATTTGATATAGCTTTCTTATCCCTAGCTAGACGATCTAACTCATAAATGATTAAGGTATCACCTTCACGCAACACATCCTCTTTAAGCACTGTATATCTTGGTCTGTCAATCGTTTTGCCAGACATTTTGTCTACAAATACTTTTTCAAGTTTGTAATTCCTGCTTTTGCAGAAATCTTCAATCCCTTTGATTCCACGCTCTAAATTTTGTTCCTTCGTGCTTACACGATGATATCCGTAAAACATCATTTAACCTCCTAATTTTAACAAAAAAAAGTCTATAAATAAATAGACTGGTTCATAAATAAAAAATAGGACATTGATAGACTATTTAATTACTATCTTTATCCTAGTGCATAAATGTATACAAATTTAGACATAATAATTGTGTCAATCACAATTCAAACAAATCTCCAACGATCAAAGAGTGATTTATATCCACTATAATCATTCCCTTTCAGAATTAAGGCAAGTTGCCTTAATTCTATTTTTTATTCAACAGCTGTGTTTTAAAAGCAGGATATTTTCTTCCGTTGAATTCATGCGGTTTTGGAAGAATATCAAGACCTGCTGTATAAGGCACTCCGCTTTTATTTACTAAATCGATCTTAGGCAGTTTATGAGCAAGCAATGCTTCTACTTTTTTATTTGTAAAATGGTATTCTGCACCGATAATCTTTTGCTTTTCATAGAGTGCGAACGAACATTTTTCTCTATCCTCTTTACTGTGCGTAAAGAATAAACCTTTAGCACTTTTAAACGCATAAACAGGTTGGTTGCACCATGGACAGCACCCTAAAGATTCAGGTTCATTTTTAAACTGAGATTCCGGCATTTCCTTGTTGCTTGCATTTTCAAAGTACTGATTTAAAAAAGCAATCGCATTTTGAACACATTCATCTACTGTGATTTTTGAATTGTATACTTTTTTTAGGTCTTTTTGAAGTTCTACAGTACGCTGTGGCGAAAGGTCAAGATTTGATTTATTTAAAAATTCAACCATGTATCTGCCTTTATCTTCAATCGAATATACATTGTCTGTCAGACTGATGTATCCCGTCTGGATTGCTTTATCAATAATTCCTGATCGAGTTGCTTCTGTTCCAATTTCACAACCACTCAGTAATGCCTTATATTCATCATCTTCTGTATCAGTGACCTTTTTGAATGGATGGACCATCCAATTACCAAGGCTTTCAACTGTATATGGTTTAGGTGGCTGTGTTTTCTTCTCTACTGGTTTAAAATCAACATCTAAAGTTTGATTTGTTGACAGCAGTGGAATAGCTTTATCAACCGAACCATCACCATAAACACGCATCCATCCTTTTGATTTAACAGCTTGACCCTTGATTTTTAAGTCATTTGGGAACTGTCTGCCAACGTGAATCGTTGCTTCTGTTTCTGTAACGATACAAGGTTCCTTCCAAAAAGCAGAATTAAAACGGGCAAAAATGGCCTGATATACCTTCTTTTCGCTTGATGAAAAAGAATCATAATTTGCTATTTTATCAGTCGGCATTAATGCAGAGTGAGATTCGATTTTGGAATCATCGAAAATTCGTTTTGAATCTTTAAATAACAGAACATTGTTCTTGTCATGTACTTCCAATAGGTGTAGAACGGTCTGCTTTTCATTTTCACTCAGATATTCTGTATTGGTTCTTGGATAGGTTACATAACCTTTTTCGTACAAACTTTGAACAACTGCTAAAGTTTCAGCAGGCTTTAGCTTAAATTTTTTCCCACAGTAGCCTTGTAATTTACTCAAGCTGAACAGCTTCGGACTTTGTTTTTCGACATCCCTTGTTTGAATATCTGTTACGATACCTTTATTAGAGTTCAGATCGGTACAAATCAAATTGATCTTGTCATTTTCATTCAACGTAAATTTATCCTTTAAAGATAGTCTCAATCCATTAACATTCGATTCAACCGCATAATATTTTTCGGGAATGAAGTGCTCGATTGCAACTTGCCTATTATATATTTCAATGACGATTGGACAGATTACTCGCCCAATATTTAACAGACTGTTTGCTTTTGATGAAACATCTCTTGTTAAATTTATACCTAAAAGCCAGTCTACATACATACGTGCAGCACCTTCGTTGTATAAATTATTGTATTCTGAATCAGCCTTACGTTGGTTGAGCTGTGTAACAATCGTTTTATCTGTTTGATCTGGCAGCCAAAGTCGAGTGATGCGTTTTGATCTATCCTTTAACCCGAAATGTAAAATCAAACGTACAATAACCTCACCTTCCCGGTCTGCATCTCCTGCACAAATGATTTCATCTATTTTATTATCGTTAATCAAAGTACGAATTACATTAAACTGGTCTTTGACACCTTTATCCTTTTTCAACTGGAATTTAAAAGGATTAGGATAGAATGGTAAATTCTCATTCCATTTGATTTTTTTACCAAAATAACTATCCATATCCTGCAATGTCAGCAAATGTCCATATGCATAGGTCACGATATAATTTCCAACAGTGATATAGCCTTTATTGTTCAAAGCATTTGTGTTCTGGCTTTTGCTAATTGCAGTAGCTATCGTTCTACCCAAACTTGGTTTTTCTGCAATAATAACCTTCATGAGCTAAACCTCCGCCATGCACATATTCAAAATCTTTTGAGAGAAAGTCATATCCTGTTTAAACTTTGGCTGAAAAATAATTGTGTATCGTCCACCTGCCTGGACTCCAATCACTCCAATATATTTTTTTTTCATTCAAATAATTCATGTAGCGATTTAAAATTACATCTTTCTTCTCTTCCGGAATCACGATCCAACTTTTATTGCAGTAAGGTAAATTTCCTTCTGCCTGTAAAAGTACTTTTTTTATATCCGTCAATTTAAATTCAAATGCATTGATTTGCCAGTTTTCCTGATATTTTTCCAATGTCATTAAATCTGTATTACCTTCTCGAACAGGACATTCAAACTGCCATTTCACAGCTCGTCCTTTATTGTTGTAGCTTTTCCAAAAAGCATCCTTTAATTCTTTTTCTGTTAAAAACATATATTTATCTCCATTCTAAAAAAAAGCCAATACTGGCTTTTATATCAATATTTATAATATAGTGCTCTCTAGCACCATTAACGATGGTGCAAATGCATACTTACTTTCACTACCAATAATTAAGGCAATCTGACTTAAGAGCGTTCTAATTCAATATCCAATTTTCGCAAGGCTTTAGAACGTATTTGTTCAATCTCGATTTGATAGTCATAATAGGCAATCATAGCATTTCTCATATCACGTAAAACCTTGCCTGCTTGTGTTTTATCTCCATCGGCTTTCTGCAAAACATCTAATGCGATCAGACATCCATTTTGTTTATTACCTCTTTCGAGTTCCACATCCGCAAGAACCTCTCCCTCTAGCTCTTCCAAAGAATATTTATTCAACATTTCTTCAGCTAATGTAAAGTCCATAACTTCAAATTCTCTGTGACTATAATCAGTTGATAATATTTTTTGAGATTTTAGAAATTTTTCTTTTAACTCTCTTGATCTAATCTTATTCCATTCTTTCAATTCATTTGCATCCATTGCAATTTCACTCCTTTCTTTTCAAATTTATATCTATCTATATTTTACCATTTTGAATTGGCAAAAATGCTAGATTTTTGTGCGAAATGGCAGGCAACAAATTATCTATCCTATACCATTGAGCATATCGACATCTCGTATCGAATATTCTGCGTTTTCATCATACAGAAGTGGTAACACACGATGTTTAGAATCATTACACATCTTTCTAAATAACTGGTAGTCCTCTTCTTCATCAACGCATTCACTATTGAATACAACGATTATCTTTTTATAGATGGCCATTATATAAGAGTCTAGAATAGCATATAGACCGGAAGTCATAGCAAATAAGAAAGATTCAATATTAGAATATGGTTTGTAAGGTTGATCTGGATCATATTTATAGGCGAAAGGACTATTGTCATGAGCACAGCAAAATGCACGTCTGATAACTTCCCAAGCTACAACGCCTGTATATTTAAGTTCGGGGCCTGTTTTTCGGATTGATACAGGAATAACTATTTCTACTAAAGGATTGATAAAGGATAATTTAACAGTATGCATTGCAATTCGATTGTCTTCTTCGAAGCATATTGAATACCCAAAATTGTAATACAGTGACATTGCAACTATTTCAGAGTACTTATAAGAAGGTTTACAGAAACAACTTTCATAAATATCAGCAAGAATTGCTTCGGGATTCTTGTTAAAGCGTTCTGATAAATGCTTTGTTAATTTTTTTGATGGGAATACAGTTCTGTCAGAATACACATTTTTGATTATTGCTGTCGAAATACCCAGGTATCTTGCTAGATCAGCATATGAATAAAGTTCGTTATTTAATTGAAAAGCTGTAAAATACGATTTTAATAAATTAATCTTATTTCCATCCACAACAGCAACCTCCCACTAATCCAGTAAGTCTAACATTTGTTTTTCAAGTTCTTCCTTTTTACGTTCCAATTCTTCAGATGTTTTGACCATCTTTTTTAGATCATCAATCTTTGCGTTGATTTCTAAAATCTCAGGATCGGTTTTTAAAATCAATTCAATCTGTTCATCTACCTTTCTTTGTCTGTCTTTTTCTAAGACGCTGATTCTTGCTTTTAATTTTTCAATCGTTGATTTTCTAGCCATATTTTATATCTCCTTTTCTTTAATACATTTGTCTTGCATAGGCTTCTCTTTGTGCATTGCGTGTAGCTTCCTGCACTTTCTGTTTTATATCCATGTTTGCATAATAAGCTGTCTGGATTGCATTGCTCATATCATTTACTGTCGCATGGCATATCATGTTCGATCTTCGCTGAAAAACAGATTTTATAATCTTTTTTCGAGAATTTCGTTTCAAACTATTTTTTGATTTTTCGTCATGAACTTTGTTCACTGCGTATTCATTGGAATACTTTTTAGAATTGATCTCCCAATCCAAATTTGTTTTTCTATTTTCTAACTCATGTAATTTCTTTTTATCTTTTTCAATTCTGTCAACATCTTTTCTCCCATTAACAATCGTTTGTAAAATCATATTTCCTAAACGTGTTTCAAGCTCATACATCTTTCTACGATAATACTCGTCCTGTCTTTTTTCATCATTGCCTTTACCATGTACAATACCGCCATCCTCATCTTCGTACTCATCAATACCCGTACCATAAAGTTCCTTCTGCATTTCCTGTGTTTCTTCTAAAATATTACGATATTCGTCCACAAATGGTTTGATTTCATCCAGTTTATAGATATCCTCAATGATGTCACGAATCTGGTTGTGAAATGGACGGATATTTTTTGAATTGTATTTCATGCTTCCCTTTTCTGGAAGTACATTATTTAATGCAATCAACTTTTTATAAATATGTTCCAGGCCTTTCTGAGAACTATTTGACCTTTGTATCATATCTTCATACCCACGCATCATATTTTTACTGAATCCTATTCCAGCCAAGGAATCCATCAAATGATTCATGGCTTCATCACGTTTCACATACAGCAGTGTATTGATTTCCATTTCACTTGCAATAGACGATCTAAGGTGTTCTATCTGATGTTTAGATAGAGTCTGTTTTCGCTTTGTTTGTTTCTTTTCATAAAAATTAATGTGACAATGCGGATTATCCGTATTTGTATGATATGAAGATGTCCAAATAACATTATCAGGTTCTAGGTTCATTTTTTTTAAAATTGAATTCATAGATTTTGCAATCAGTTTATCCATGTTCCTTTTATCAATAATTTGATTTTTTACTGCAAAATCATGATCAAAAGAAATTATCATTCCATACAATACAGGTGGTTTGTACTGGTCACATATCATCTGCATACGTAATGCATCAATAGGCTTACCGCCATTTGTTATACTGCCCGCACTTCCTAATCGGTAATCTGCATAATTGAATGCTTCGCCTGTTGATACTAAGGTCTTATCGCAGGCTTCATCACGATCACAGTATTCAAATGCATCAGCTGTATTTACTGTGTTATTTTTTTCTACCGCATTGAGATTTTTGTTTGAGTACTGTGTATGCTGGAATCTATATTTAACAATTATACCTGCCATAGATTAACTCCAAGCATCCGAAAAAGCATTATCGTTATCAGTGATTTCAATATCATCTAAATTTCTTTTCACTTCATCCAAATCTTTATCATCATCGTTTGAATCAATAGACCATAACCATTGAATAAATTCATCAGATTTCATATAACTGCGAATAATAATCTGTACCGGAATTTTTGATTCAATGAGATCAATCTTTTTTAAATAATCAATAACATGAGTAAAAACAGCACCTTCCAAATCGCCACGTGTTGACCAATACCAGTACATATTTTTTGACAACAATGGTTCTTCTTTTCCGGCACCTTTAGGTGCAATCTGAGATTCTCCGTCCAATCGAAGTTTGATTCCAGCACCCGCCATTATTGAATAAGACAATACAATGTATCGTGGGATCGCATATTCAGCAGGTTTCTGGTTTTTAAGTACTTCAACCTCGTCGTGTTCCATTTCCTTGTACCATGGATACTGTGAACAGTCTGGAAGATTTACTTTCATTGGCATCATATTTAACCGAGAAACTAAAATATCTTTACCACTTGATCTGTCCGTATGCATCAGTTCATCAGCACGAATTAATTTTCGTGCCTGTGTATCAGAAACCTGAGATGACATACCTGTCATTCTTCCCTGATTGTCTGCATTTGTAGTTCTGCTTACTGTTTCTAGATAGTTCTCACCAATCTTTTTTGACATTTCTTCACATGAGTCATAATCGTTACTAGAAATAAAAGTCCATAAAGCACAGTTACTTCTTAGAATAGTTGCAATGTTATCGTCATATGTTTTGTTCAGCTGTCTAAAATCCTGCAAATAGATATGGAACAGTACCCTTCGTGAAAGAGATACTGTGAACAGTTTGTCAATATCATCAATCTTTGGCATATTACCAAACTCATCCAAAATAAAATGTACTCTTCGTTTCAATTTCCTTCCTGGCATTGTATTTGCTTCAAAAACCAAAGCTTGATATGCGGAAGAAAAAATCATTGATGCAATCGAATTGTAAGTCTTTTTTTCATCTGGATTGACAACAAACAATGCTTTTTTTCCGTTTACGTAAGTGTGGAAATCAAAATCACTGTCACTTAAAACACGTGCAACTTTCTGCCCAGTAAACTTTTCCAATGTAGCTAATGCCGACACCATAAAAGACCCACGTGTCTTATCTGGAGAGTTTCTAATTGGCGCAAAACTTTTCTTGGCAGGTGTACCCTCATCTAAAGAATTCATGAAAGCTGATAGAATCATTTGTTCCCTTTTATCAATTTTTATTTCTTCACCTTGCACCGCCAAAGTTTGATAAACTGAATAATAGTTTTTCTTCGATTTTGGTATTGGTGCATTAGCAACAGCAAGTATTAAAGATTTGATTAAAGCCTTTTGACCTTCAATCCAGATAGGTTCACCAACACCATTATCAACGACTAAAGAAGTCACCTGATCTTCGGCATACTGCTCCGCATCATCTGTATTGCCAAGCTCAGTCTGATAAACAATAGAACCCAATGGATTCCATTTATCCGAATACTGAGAGTTCCTCAAATCAATACACATTACTTCATAGCCACGTTTTTCAAGATATTTATGAAAGTCCTGATACATCTCTTTTTTTGGATCGTTGAATATCATAGCTTCGTCCGCCATACTTGCAAGCATGACCAGCTGACGTACAATCTTTCTTGATTTACCTGAACGAGTTGCACCTAGACAAAGATCATGAACATCTCCTGTTTCATATAAAAGTTCATGATTATTAATCATGTTGATTGGTGCACCACCTACTTCCAAATGTTGCGAAGTATCTAAAGGTGCAACAGCAAACATCTCTTTCTGTTCAGCCATTGTTGCCCAGCGAATCATAGACAAGTTTTTCGTCTTGCCTGCAAAATTTAGTGAGCCAAGTACAAAATAGAAACATAATGCCCACATACAAATACCAGTTATTGCTATATTTTTTTTGTGAATCATCAGCACCTCAAATATAGAGTAATGATTCGTTAAAAGTATTACTTCGATCAAATAAAATATTACAAACGCAACCAAAAACATGATCGGAAACAACACGATCAAAGAAATATATAAGCTTTTATGACTGGTATCAAAAGAATCAATATTATCTTTTTTCGACACTAAAAAAGACTCCTTTCTAAAGAAATTAAAGAAAAAGTGTGAACTCAAGGCTATTTATACCTTGAAGCTCCACTTTTAAGTCAAGAAAAATGAACAAAAGTTCAAAAACTAAGAAAATGCACCTTAAAGGCTTATTTAGCCTTCAGGAAGCACTTTTTAAAGAAAAAGGAATGAACATTTTTTGAACAAAGTTCAAAAATCAGACAAAGAAGAAAAACACAGGATGAAGGCATAAATAGCTTGCAAACACTGTTTGCAAGGTCCTTAAAAGTTCATCGAATCCGATGTGCTTATCCTGATGACTTTTAGAAGCGTATTTTGTTCACTAAAATAGCAGATAAAAGTCCAACAAAAAAGTGCTCCGCTTGAACCACTTGAGCACAGAATAAGAAGATTAATTAAGGATGACAAACAAGGAAGATATTTAATATTTGAGTACATTAAAGTACGAAAAAAGAATATCAGGAATTGTTTGGTTTCACAGAAATTAAGGTACTTAATATCTGTGTTCATCCCAATTTTATAGAAAATAAAAAAGGTACAATATTGTACCAATATGAGAATGAAAAACAGTCCGGACAGTTAACTGTTCATGTACTGTTTTTCAAGTTTTTTTATTTTCGATTGTGATAATTTAGGTAAAGTATAATCAACCTGCGATACATTAAATCCATTCATTAGAATGGTTTTAAGTTCGTCTGTACCGTAAGCTAAGAAACCTAACTGCTCCTTTACAATACGATCACAGAAATAAAGATGTGAAGCGTAAGGTTCGTCCATAAAGAACACAACATTTGTTTCAGGATGAAGCAGTTTCACGTACTTACAGATGTTGATACAAGTTGGATCACTGTACCATGATTTTTGTATTAAGAGTAAATAAATATCTTTTATACCATCCACTGGATTAAAAGCCAAGTTGATAAAATCCTTGTCCAATACATGAAAATTGTCAAACTCATCTTCTGAAAAAAGGCTTCCAATAACAGCATCATTCTCGCTGTATTTTGGAAATGCCATGTTGAGTTTTCGATAAAGATACTTATCACAAAACATAACGATTTTCATTTCAATCACCTCCTAGATTAATACTTTTTAGAATGTTTAATGTTAGCAAGATATTGTTCGATATCAGTACGTAATTCATTTGAATTCGTTCCATATTTATCATCAAGATACTTCAATATAAGAGTATCCATATCATGTGCATGAGAAAGTTTATCCATCTCCTGCACAAATGTATTTACAATTGCTTCACGTACATCATTTGTGATTTCAGTTGAAACATTGGATTTTGCAATCTCATTAACGGTGTATTCAATACAGTATTTTATAGTTTCTGAAACACTACTAAACCCTTTTACATTTTTTAAATTTAATAAAGCCAAACGCAGATCATTAGTGTATAGGAAAGTTGATTTGTAGATGTTGTTCCTTGTGAGTGATAAATAATCTATTTTTAAAATATCAGCCAATTTATAAAGCAAAGACTCATCAACATAATCCACCTTGCAGGATTCAATTCTATGATATTTTAATCTTGAAACATTTGCCTTAATTGCAACATCTTCTTGAGTCAATCCAAGCCTGATTCTTGCATTTTTTAACTTCTCAGCTAATTCATTATCAACTGCAATACTCTTTACACTTGCCATTTCTATCACCTCCAAAATGAACTATTGAAGTTCAAATCAAATTTAAAATCATAATAAAATAATTATTTTTTGCTGACCTTATCCTTTCGCTCATCGTATCTGCCCATTGCTTTTTTTATGCACGAACAGTACAGCTTGCTGTAATAAAGATACGTGACGATGCAGTAATCTTCGTCCCTGAATTTACAAACGCTTATTTCATTTTCTAAGTTTATATTTGAACCAGATATGTCATTGATATTCTGTATCAGTGTATATATTCTGCGTACCCAGTATTCTTTTTCAAATCTACCATGGTATTGATTATGCATCCCCATTCTCCTTTCATTAGTTCAAAAACACACACTCATATCCTATTAATTCCCCATTCTCATCGAGTGCAGGATTGACTGTGTAATTCTGCGAACTTTCGTACCCATAATTGTCTGCTTCCGCCATTGCACGTATGGCAATCTGATCATAGTCTGAGAACAAAAACACTTTATTTTCCTTTTTAGGTGCGTTACTCAATGCACCGTTTTGTTCTCCTTCCGGTGTGTAATTTACAGTCTTTACTTTTTTTAAAGTCAATTCCTTCTGTACAAAATGACCTTTATCATCTGTTAAGATGTAAATGACTTTAACACTCTTTTTACCTTTGTTTTTTACTTTATATGCAAGATGTTTTTTATCATTGATGTCCTTACCACGATAATCTTCAGCTTTAATCACATAATAATATGGATTAAAATTATCTTCCGCTACAGTCCTTAGATCCTTGTCCACAAATACAAGTTCTGGTTCATGACTTTTCTGTATACGAGTATAAATATCATAACCCCCAAAGCATACAATTATCAGGACTACAATTCCTATTAAAATCTTTTTTAACATATTTTTATCATCTACTTTCCATAAAAACCATTCAATCTGGTTCCCGCACCAAGGGTACGTTCTGCCCATTCTTTAACGTTCTTCCATTTCTGACAACGGAAGCCATATTTTGGTTCGTTTCTGTTTGCGTTGCATTCCGAAATCACAACAGAGCCATCTACATCTACTCCTTCGATAAATGCAACGTGCATAGTTCCACCGCTCGATGAAGTAATCGAAACGATGGATTTAGGAATCGGATTGTTGATATCTTTTGAATACTTACCACTGCCAGGTGCTACATGATCTACCGTTAATTTTTGATCCCAGTTTGTCGGCAATGGATAAGGTGAATCATGATAATTTACATCCCAGTATCGTCCAGAAGCATATGATGAACATATCATTTTGTTAAATTTACCTGTTATTGATTGATTTGTACATGCTGCACCATATGGCCACCACTGTGGCTTATTTACCGCACATACGTTAGGATTTCCTTCGTTAATATCGGCACTGTAAGTGTAGTACTTTGAATCAAAATCAATCATTACACCTTCTGCTGTAAGTATTCCACCAGAACCTTCAGATTCACACGCTGAGTCTGTACTTGAGCCTGTATGAGTATCACGTATCATGTCATAGATGGTCTTGTAGGTTGTACTTGTATAATGCAGTCCGTCATTTGTTTGAATATTTCCTAAAAGTGAAGTATATGTATCAACATAAACGATTTTCTTTCTCAAAATTCTTTTTGAGATATGTATTAAATTTTTCAATCTGGCTGTTTTTTACGACATAGGTTCCTGCACATTTTGCTTCGTCCACTGGGTTGACTGACATAACCACAATACTTTTTGCTTTCTTCCAGTCTGAGTCAGCCAGTGAATTCAACTTAGTTACATATTTTTCGTAATTGTTCAGATCGTTGACACCTAGATTGACAACAATGGTATCTGTATCTTTCAATTCCTTGTTCACTTTACTGATAGCTGTATTTACTAGCCAGTTGTAACCTTTTCCTACAGAACATATCCACTTGTTCTTTCCTTCGGTGATTGCACTTTGCATACCTACAGTCCGTGAATCGCCTACCCATAATATTCTTCCACTGATACCTGTTGAAGCGGAGTCTGCATCTGCACTCTGTCCACGAAACTGGTTGTATACCTTCATACTGTACTGCGATCTTCTCTCTACAGTACATGAAACATAAGATGTGTTGCATCGCTCAAAACAGTTCATGAACGCTTCTGTCACCTTTGTAATGCTGTTACTTTTTTTAAGTTCTTCTGTATCCTTAAAATATGTGGTTCCTCTTACAGACCATTTGAAAGTCGGCAACTGCTGAATACAGAGAAAATCAAGCTGTAATTTTAAATCACTCGTTTCCTTTCCCTGCTGTGCAGCATAGTTTTTTAAAGCTGTTTTATAGCCTTGTGTTGTCCATTGAACAAGTCCGTAACCAGCTCCGCCAATCTCAGAAGCACCCGGCTTGAACCCACTTTCAGCATACATATTTCCCATGATGCCTGCGGTTGCTTCATCCGAATAGCCAGAAGCTTTAAAGTAGTTCCAGATTGCTTTTTTATTTTCTTCTACAGTACCATCTGATGATACATCAATACTTCCAGTTGCTTCAGATGAGCATTTATCTTCCTGATCCATCATTATCATCTGTGATAAAACGATAGGTGGTATCATCATCGTTGCTACAGTTACTCCTGTGGCAATGCCGATACATGCTTTCTTTATTTTTTTCGCATGTTTTATTAGACTTCCCATTATTTTCTATCGTCTTTCATTCGTGTGAATTTAGCAAAGGCTTCATCCCCAATTTGAATACGAACTCGCATAGCTGTACTTGTTCCAATCTTGGCATAGCATTCACCAATCTTGGCAAACTGCACGAATTCCTGTTCTGATTCTGGAATCAAATGTGTTTTCTTGAAGTATTCGATACCCTCTGCACCTAATCCAAAATAAAACTGGTATACGGAGTTTTCAATGATGGCTTCACCCTGTTCCTTTACCGAATCTTTTAAAACGTCACTAATCTGCTGAGTTGCGGGAGTCAAGCCTGCCATATATTTACGAACACGTTTGATAACTGTCTGGAAATACATCATGATGTCAAGATAACGAGGGTCCATAATAACTGAGAATTCATCCGCATAAAGCTGTTTTCTTCGGTTGAATGGGTCAGAGATGATGTCTGTCCAGATGTATGACAAAACGTTGTAATACTGCGTTGCAAGCACACGTGAGCCTGTGTTGTCCTGCAATGCACTTAAATTAAAGTTGATAACATTTGCCGACAAATCTACATTCGTATGACCGTTGAAAAGGTTGGCATCGGCACCATAGGCAATCGGCTCTAAGAATGCTAGGCAAACCTTATGGCGCTCGATTTCCGCACGATCAGGATGAGGTTGCTTTTCGATTTCTGTCAGCCATTGTTGAATCGTGTCATAAACATCTGAAAAGATAGGATAATCTTCACTTTTGAAATTATCCAGAATATATTGAGCTGTTGTCTTAAAGTCTATGTTAATAACTCCGTAAACGTGTGTTAAAGCACGTTCAATCAAGTTGGTATGAAGGATACCAATCTCATCAGAATCCCCTTTATATGCATTTAAAAACGATCTCAGGAAGCGGATATGCTGTTCAAGCGGATAAATATGATCTAAAGGTATTTTGCCATCCCCTGTATCACTGTCAGGAACGTTGAAACGTATCTGTAATGGATTGATACGACCTTTCTCACCATTGGAACAGTCGATATTAGCACCACCTAATTCATAAGTAAGCTTATTCAATTCCTTACCTTCTACATCCAGAATATACTGTTTGTAACCTAGACCACAACGGTTGTAGATCAGCCACATCAAAAAGAATGTTTTACCCATACCGGAGTTACCGACAACAAATTCGTTGTAGTTGGAACGATCGTCTTTCTTCGTAAAGTTATCATAGAAAACAACACCATTCGTCTGAATCGTATTACCTATATATACTGGCGGGTAATGAACATCCTGAGAATACTGTGTAGAATCATATAAAGCTTCGAAAACAAACGGATACATCCATCCTAGTGTAGCAGTAGTAGTTGTTTTGTAGAATCTGTCTTTTAATTCATAATCATATAGAATCGGAGCTGTACAGTTAAATAATTCCAAAGGTTCAAACACACCATCGCTAAATTGAATCCCCATCGAAACAAAAGAATCATCTAAATCCTTACAAATTTCATTGACCTGCTGAACACTGTCACCTTTGATACGCAAGAATACTGTGAAATCAAATGGTGTATCTCCTTCAGCCACCATCTTTTCAACCATTGTCTGTGTCTTATCAAACTGTTTCATCAGCTTTGACTGCGTAGATGCATCTTTTGCTTTCTGCATATTGCGTTCGATATTATGAATTTCCTTATCAAGACTTTTTGTTAAGGCACCGCTTTCTGCGGGTTTAAAATGCATAGAAAAATCAATATCACCTGCTGTAGCTAAATAGCTCATCAATGCAAAAGCAGGCTCTTTTCGATAAATATGAATGAATTTTGATCTACAAAACACTCTGTCAAGTTCAACACATTGTCTAAAGCCTACATCGACCATACCAATGCGTGTTGGATATAAATAATCCATGATATCATCGGCTTCTTTTGCCATTTCAGTAAACAATTTCGATGCCTGTGGGTGATAGAAGTTATAGATCACAAGAAAAGTGTCCATAAAATCTAATATACTTGTCTTTTGATAAGAACCAAGTGTAGCAACAATTTCCTGGCATCTCTGTTCTAATTGAAAAATATCCTGTCCTTTTAGGATAAACACAAAACAGCGATCCACAAGTTCTTTCGTCAATGCTGTATATTTCAATCTTCTTTGTGCTTCATCCAGAATTTCATATCGAATGCGATCCTGTGGGTTTGATAAATTTAAATTATCTTTAAAATACTGGAAATCAGCTACATATCCATCCACATCCGCACCAACCATATACGAATAGATCTGCCCTGCACCAATCGAATTGTTGAAGATCCTTGAAAACGCACGTATAAATGCATACTGGTCATTGTCCTTGAAACCGAAAATATTTGTTCCTGCTGTACGAACCATCATGATATAGTTTCCATCAAGGTCCTTGAACATATTCTTTTCTTCGTCATATGTAAAAGGAATGGCATCTCTGATGTCAAATCTATCAATCTTCGGCTGTTTTTTCTTTTTCTTTTTTTTCTCCATTTTGGAGTTTTTGATACTGTCGTTGACAAGCTTCTGTTTTTCTTTAACAGGATCTATATCCTTATTTTTATTTTTTCTTTTAAAAATCCCAAACATTAATGTACTCCTTTATATTAAAAAAAGAATGACTCAATCGGTCATTCTCTGCTTTCTTTAAGTTAAGGCAGATTGCCTTAATTTTCATTTGACAATCTGTTTTCCTGAATCATATTCTGATATTCAATCCATTCCTTTGAATCCTCATCAGAATTTGTTTTGACTGTACCATGTGTTCGTTCCTTTGGAATGTAAAAGTATTCCTTTGGCTGTTTATAACGGTAGTTATACCACATCTGTATATGCTGGATAATAGATAAATGGTTTGGCATTTCAACTAACAGAACACCAACAAGTACAAACATAGCTGCTCCCATAACTAAACCAATCAAGTCATTAAAAAAATACTTAACTGGATAATATACTACCAAATATCCAATCGCCATATATAGGCAATCCATTCCTGAAAATTTCCAAATTAGAATTGGTTTTACAGATTCTTTATCAACGATAATTGTTGTTTTGTTATATCCCATTATTTTTTACCTCCACTATTACCTCTATTTCCTAATGAGTTACGAATTTCACTACTGCTTTTCATTTTATATGTATGTGCACCTGAAGCACTTGGCTTTTGAGCTTGACTGCGAGGTTTAGTATTACCGTTTGTACCAGACGATCTAACAGCAGGCTTTGTGCTTGATGAAGGCCTTTGACCTTGTGGCTGTGGCTTTGAACCTGAAGATTGTGCTCCGCCTAAACTGTTACGTGTCGATGCACTGCTATGCATCTGGAAAGAATGAGCACCACCTGTACTGCCACCAACACCAGAAGAACCACCAGAACCTCCACTTGTTCCGCCTGAACTTCCTCCACCAGAAGCACCGCCACCACCGGAATTAAAAGAAGTGTAATTTGGTGTGGATGTATCACTTCCGCCACCATCACCCGACTGGTCGCTACCTCCACCAGAGAAACGATTACCTAAATCACTTAAAAACATAGGCACAGGTCCTCTTTGATGTACTGGATCGCCCATCTGAGCACCTGTTTCTGGGTTAAACGCTGTAGAATCTGAACCTCTGAAAGCCGATAATCGTCTTTTCTGCATTGAGCCTGTTTTTTGACCTGCGGAGTTGAAAGAATCCGTTCTTTTCTTACCACCAATGTTTGCCATACCACCTGCTCTTGTACGTTCAATAGTACCACCAACACCAGAAGCCAGCTGATCGTTGCCAAAAATAGCACCACGGATACCACCTTGTCTACCAGTAACACCACCCATATTCATGGAATTACCTAATGTAGCACCTTTGATACCACCATTACGATTACCATTGTTGTCTGGATTGCCAAAAATAGCACCACGTGCTCCACCGACTCGGTTTCCTTGAGCGTTGACATCACCTAAAATCTTGCCACGTGCTCCACCTTCCAAGTGTCCTGTATGTGGGTTGTTTCGACCAATCACCGAACCAACAGCACCAGTTACCAAGCTTTTAGCCATGCCAAGACCACCTCTGAATTGATTTAAAGTGTCTAGAATACCAGAAGCATATCCACCAATCATTGCCTGTACAAAGTTTGGTGCAGTCATGATAAGAGAAAACGCACCAAAATAAAGTGCAACGGACGCTACTGGCATGGTTGATGTTGCTGATGATATGGATTCAAGCAGTCCTACAAACAGCGACAGCAGAAATATCTGTGTCAGATTCTGTGCCCATGCACCAAATATTGTTGCTTTCCAGACATTAAAAGCCTGTGGATTTTGGTAATTCGTCATACTCGTGCAGGCGAGAGGTCCTATGACATAATAAAAGCCTATGGAAATGACTCGCACTGCGATCTGTATACATATGACAAAAAGCATTACTACATATACACACATTCCAATAATTGCCATAAATATACTAAAATCCCAGACATAGTTATCACCATCTCGTTTTGTGATCTTCAATTCGTTTTTGTTGTACTGCTCTACAAATTTTGAAGCTCCATAATCTCCGTCTTTAGGCAAACCTCCAAACGAAATCAAAACAGATTCAATCAGTGAATCACCTAACTGAGATGTTGCTGAATCCGACTTTATTTCGTTTGTCAGATTTACATTTAAAATTGCTTTTGATGCATCCTGCATAACTGGATTGATAATTTTTGTAATTCCTACAGTCAGTGAACAGGCAATCGCAATACCTAAAGCAGTACTACCCAATTTTTTATGTATATCCATACCTGCATCATCATCACGTATCATAGCTGAAACAATCTCCCATGTGATCTTAGCCGGAATTGCAAGAAACATCAGTGCTAATGAACAGTTAAAAGCAGTCGATAAAAACTCATTGTGGGAAAACAGGTCAAGACCAATAACACCATTTACGATCGAATTCAAAAGTGAATTGACCATACCTAAAAGACCACTTAGAATACTCCAAAAAAATGACTGTAACAGATCCTGTGCACCACGAACAACATTATTTTTTACACCTTCAATCAATCCACCGAAAAGATAGTGGTTATTTGGAAGTGTTGCCACAGCAAACATTACATTATGTATCATATAATCATCCTTTCTTAGAATGCTACTTGTACAAGCTTTATAAGCAATACTGCTGTACCTAGTCCAGCAAAAAATGCTTTTGTAAGATCAAAAGCTGTAAACATCTTTTCCACTTTTTTAGGCAAGGCTCCATCAATTCTTTCAACAACTGTCTGCATGGACTCAGATTTATTTATCAATCCTTTTACATCCTTGGATAAGCCTTCCACTTGTTCAAAAGATGCTTTTTTCATCGTTTGCTTCTTCATCTGTTGCTTTAACATACCTTCCATAGAAACAACAACACCATATGTTTTAGCACTGGCTTCTTCCTTTCTAAAATCCTGTACAGAAGTATTCGTTTCTTTGACTATCGTTGTTAAATCGGATAAAGATTCCATGATCTCACTGTTATCTACATGAACACAGGCATTTAATTCATTTTCATCTGCTGTGTCATGGTACAAATCATTTGTTGTATCCTGTTCTTCGTCCATAGTTTCAACTTTTGTGTATTGTTCATGCTTTTTATCGAAAAACCAAACATAGAATTGCTTTAGAAGCGATGAAACATTGGATACATTAAAATTTCTCACATCAATGTCATTTTTTTCCTTATCAAACCAATCCATAAACCCACATACCTGTTTCGTGTTTTCCAGATAACCAATAACATTTTGATAATAGGTAATGATAATATTATTATCTTTATCCCATCCAAGTTCACTGATTTTCTTTTCGATCGGCTCAAATTCAAATTTCTTTTCCAGAGCCACTTTCGCAGTTTCAAACTTATTTTCTTCCATTACCGGCATATTTCTTATCCTCCTTGTAATATATGCACCTCAAAAATTAAGGCACATTGCCTTAATTTTAAGATTTATAGAACAACAGAATAATTTGTCCTATAAATCTTAAAAAGAGAGTAGCGAAAACCCGCAACCCTCTTTAATTAAAATTAGCTTTTCATAAATAATGTTTTGAAGATGTTAATCAACACCGGAATAATAAACACGAAAATCAATCCTATAAATACACCTTTGGTTTTCTGTGAATACATTTGATCTTCTTGTGGACCCGCAAACATCTCACGAATTTTGTAGTATGCAGCGAAGCATCCTGCTCCTAATACTGCAATTGCCTGCAAGAATGTCTGTAAAGATGACAACGCAGGATTAAAAACTTCAAATAATTGACTCCAAGCTCCCATAAAAACCTCCTTATAAGCTCATCATAAAGCTGACAACCACCCCAGCAACGATACCGATAACAATACGTACCAATAAAGACTGACCACCTTCGATATCTTTTTCTTCTAATGGTTTTTTTAAGAAAACCCAAGAAACAAGTGTCATCATGGCAATATCAAAAATAGTAATTGCAAGATTCATAAGTATATCCTCCTTTTAATTTAAAACAAGTCGCATTCCAAGATAGATGCCATTGCTATCCTGTAATGGTGTACATGACCCTGAACGTCCAGATGCCATTAATGCGGATTGACAGGCACTTGGGGCTGATGACATATCATACCCCTGTGAAAACAAATAATCCCTTGTAACAGGTGTACTGCTACTTGGCTGTTGAGTCTGGGCGGAAGAATTAGATGTTGCAGGTGAATTTGATACACTGTTATTTGTATTCGTAGAAGGTGCCTGAGTCTGCTGACTTTGCTGTTGTTGCTGTTGCCTTTCCGCTTCTCTTTGCTTTTCTTCTTCCTCTGCTTTTTTCTTTTCTTCCTCTTTTTTTCTTTCCTCTTCTTTTTTTTTCTTCCTGTTCCTTTTTTGTGTCTTTAATAATAACTGTTAATTTTTTGGATGCTGTGTTTCCTGATGTGTCCCAAGCTTTGATTACTAACTTATAAGTCCCTGTCTTATTTTTATTTAATTTATCAATGTTTTTGACTTTTACCTTTATATCCTTGGAAGCATCATAATTGTCCGACACAGAATAATAGTTGTTGATACCTTTCATTTCGCCTACTTCAAAAGTCAAGCTATTATCCTTGACATTGATCACAGGTTTGACACTATCAACAATATTTGCTTCTACTGTGTATTTTTCATCGCCAATCGTATAGATCAGCTCCTGCTTGCCTAATTTTTCCAGATCCCCTTTTTTTAACGATGGACAGCCCATTGTAATGTTACTTACATGTATCTTGTTTCCGTCAATAGATGAGCCGGATATTGGGTATGAATCAATACGCTTCACATACTCTGCTGTATTTACATCATCATCCCCTAAATCAATACGGATTGAATCTTGAAAAATCACATCGTGTGTCTGAGGTGTAGACGAACTACAGCCAATAAGTGTCAAAAACATCATTAAGACACAACATAATCGTTCTAATTTTTTCATAAACTCCCCCTTACACATCAATTTAAAACATTAAAAAAGTCCTCACCATGAGGACCTATCATCTAATCTTAATCTATTTAGGTATATCAAACCCCTTTCAGTTATTATTAATTAATCACCGCATTTAATCAGTCACTGCAACAAAAAAAGTCCTGTCAGGGTACAGGACTTGAACTATCTGGACTTACATCATGTGGAAAAAAGTCGATATAAGACATGAAAGCCAGAATATAAACTAATGCAAAACAATTAGTTTACTTTGTTTTTTAATGATTTTGAAGGTCTGAATTTAACGTTTTTAGACGCTTTGATTCTGATTTTTTCCATTGTTACAGGATTGATACCATCACGTTCTCCACGTTCAGTGACTTCAAATTTACCAAACCCAAAAATATCCACCGTTTCACCTTTAGATAAGGCTTCTGCCATATCATCAAAAATAGTGTTTACGATTTCATCCACGCTTTTTTTTGTTAATGTTGGGTTGTTTAAAGCAATATTTTCTATTAAATCTTTTTTATTCATTTTCATTTCTCCTTCTGTTATGAATTCCATTTTTACTTTAATATAAGATTCAAAAAAATACAAACAATTCAATCCTTAAGGCAAACTGCCTTAAAGGCATCATCCTTTAAATATAGATTTTGATATATTTCGTTTTGCCTGACTAATCTGATCTTTATAACGATTATAACTATCTATGACATCTTTAGGTGCGTTAGGCAAAAGTTCATACATATCATTTAGGTATACCCTATTTTGAGGTTCTCTCCAGAACGTATCGAATTTGATTTTTGAAAAATCGTACATACATTAATTTCCTTTTACCTGCAATACAGTGTTGCTAATTGGCTGACTATCACCATCTAAACCAGATATGGTATTGGATGAAATTTTAAAATCAGAAATTTTTAAACTTACAGCATTTAGATCAGCATTTGCGATTTTATAATCTCCATCAGGAAGAACCACAGGTAATACACACTTGCCATTTTTAATTGTAAATGTACTAATCCACCGAACACTGTCATACATACTGATATATCCTTTTTTATCTGTTTTTAAATAGTCATTTTTATAGCTTTTCAACACTTTCCCTTCACTGTCCAACATTTTGATTTTAAATGTTCCATTATCTTCAACAAGCTTATCATTCTTATTTTTCAAAATGATTCTTGTTGCTGACTTAATATACTGGTTGCTTTCAATTATTTTTACTGTCCCTGTTTTATCAGAAGAAAACTCATATCCATTATTTAGACGGATATACGTATATGGAATGTCTTTGTTTCTGGTTACAATCAGCTCAAAAGGCTCAGATTCAGATTCATCATCCAATTTTTTAATAATGTAAGTGCCCTTTAAAAAATCATTCGTTTGAAGTACTCCATTTTCATCAGACTCTAAAATTTGATAGTCATTTTCCAAACCATTTTCTTGTGCTAATTCAATAGCTTCTTCTATATTCTCATCTGTTTCTTCATAAAGGCTTTTTTTAACACAACCATATTTAACATAACCTGGCATTACTTCACCATTTTCATCGGTAGTAATTGATGTAATTTTAAAACGAGAATGCATCTCAGTCAGATTTACAGTCAAATTGGTATCGATATCCTGTGTCTTATAAGTAAATGTATAATCTTTGGCAGATATCTTTTCGATTTTTTTACCATTTTGTTTTAAGACGGAACTATCATTCTGTACGGAGTCGATACCATATTTTGAATGGATTGTTATTTTCAGCTGTGTCCCCGTATCAAAGGAAAAAGAATCATCTCCACCATCCACTGGATAGGTTATATCTTCATCCGTCATGATTTCAGCTGTTCCCAAACCACCTATTAATTCTATGTGCAACGTACTTGTACTTTTAGCCTGTATACCTAATGATGAAGTTACTAACATCATAGAGGATATCAAACCAGTACATAAATATCTTTTTAAATGCATTCTTTGCACCACCTTCCCTTCATCCTGCATATTTTATGATGGCAGCACATCATCTTTCTGATTTAAATTTCCAACAGACTTAGATTATTCACTTATCAAATTATCTACCAGTCCTTTTTTCTAAACCATTTAAAAGAAGAGTCTTTTCCAAATTGCTTTTTCGAACCTCTAGTGATTCAATTTCCTTTAATAGATTTTGTTTTAAAGTATTCAGCTGATCCAAATCATGTTGTATCTCAGTAGATTTTTTTTGTAATGTTTCAAAATGTTGCCTTTCTTGAGCGGTAAGTTCTTCGTATTTCTTATATTCCTTATACTGGCGGACATTCAAATGTTCCTGTCGTCCGTCACCACGTTCAAACTCAAGGCCATGACGTTCTAAAATTTCAGACATTAACTTTTCTTCAGACCTTCGCCAGTCTATAAAAGCATTCTTTCCAGTGTAACCCATTTGTTTTAGGGCACGGGTAAAGCTGTTTTTGGTTTCCAAACCACGTGTATTTCCTGAACATACCGGAACGATATCAATGTGTGTATGGTCAATTCCTACTTCATCACGATGTGTTATTTGTTGAATTACACGGAAATTAGGGTTTCTCGATTGAAAATCACGATTGTATTCGTCTAAACACTGTCGAAGAACTGGATAGATTTCTGTATTTTTATCATTTATATTGCCAAATGCCACGATATATTCATAAAATGGTTTCTCTTGCTTGGATCGACTGATATGTTCATAATAGTCTTTTATGACATGTTGAGGGTTTTTAGATTGTTTGATTTTAGCATTGTATTTATCTAAAGCTGAATCGAACAGCTCATGATATACGTTTTGAATGGGCTCGTTTACGTATACAATATTTTGATTCGATAACTCAGGTTTCCACGATCTACTATTTACTTGTTTGATTGTTCTGTCGTTGTGGTTTAAATAACCTCGTCCTTTTACGATTGAAGCAGTAGGCATATTTTATCATCTCCTTTTTTTAATATTCTTTTAAAATCAAATTTCATTCTTTAAGATATCAGGTAGTTTGCTAAAATCATCATATTTTCTGATGATTTTATTATTTAAGTCAAATAGATAGTACATACCGTCATCCATACTAAGAAGATATAGATTGCTATCTGCTGATTTCATACCTGACCATTTTTGTATATGTGTTTTCTCAATAACGATGTCAATTCCATCCGCAAATTTAATATTCATAATTTTCCTCCCAATTAAATCGGATTCATCACTTCCAAACTTATCTACTTTTTGTATTTTTTCTAGTTCAGTGCTCAGGCGCTCGTTTTCAAGTACATACGGCTTATTTTTGATTCGATTAATAGTCTGCTTGCTGATTTTCAAATCGGCACTTAAAGTGTTTTTCTGAGCTTCTAGCGAGGCAATCTGTGTCTGTTGGTATTCTATCACTTGCTTAATTTGTTCAAATTCGGCTTTTGTAAACTTAACTGACTCTGATTTTGTGACTGGATTGATTTTGATTTCTGGAACAGGAATATCTGGTAATTCCATTTCTTCAAGTTTATTGTTAGCCAGTCGTTCAACTTCTTTCTGAACACGTTTGAATTTTTCAACATCCGCAATGTGTCTGTTGGAATTGTTCATATATTCTCTGTCGTATCCTTTTTCACGAACCAAATTTTCAAGACAGGCCATTTGACTGTCTTTCCAATCATTCCAGGTCTTGAACCCCATTTGATTTAATGCTTTGTCGTTCGAAACACGTTTTTTTAGGCCTTTTGAATAGGTTGCTACTGGCACATAGACTATGTGCATATGAGGTGTCGCTTCGTCGTTATGAATGTAGGCACCAACAACCACCAATTGAGGATTGTTTTCTTGAAATCGTTTTAGGAACTTTTGAAGAATCTCGTTCGATTCCCAACGAGGGAGCTGTTTATCTTTATTTCCGATTTGGACGACTGCTTCTCGGAATGGTTCTGTTTTTTTGTCATGGCAGACTGCGGAATAGTAATCCTTTTTCTGACGTTCTGGATGTTTTTTAGCAACTTGATTGGCATTATATTCGGCTAATGCTTCTCCGAAAACTTCTTTATAAACTTGACGAATGTCTTTGTCTATTAGAATTTTATTGAATGCAGTTCTGGTTGGATCCACATTTTCAGGAACCTTAGAATTGGTTCTTCTATTGTGATTGAAGTTTCCTTTTGCAGCAGTTGAAAAAGAAATACTCACACTACTGAGTTTTGATGAAGATGTTTTTCTGTTCCAATTTCTCATAAATCTGTCACCTCCTTACTTTATTAAGGCAATCTGCCTTAAATAGACATATCTGTATATACAATAAACTTAAAACAAAAAACTTAAGGCAATTTGCCTTAAGCTATAATTCATATTCCTGCGTGTCATTTATTCTCGATATCACATCTTCAATATCTTTGTTCTGTATATATTCTATATTAACGCACGTACCCGCTCTGTCGTATGTTGGTTTGAATGTAAAACAGTCTAAATACTCATTCTGATTTTGCTCATCTAATTCAACCCCATAAAGATCCCATAAGTCATATTTTATTTCCTGCAAAACAATTTCCTGAGCGTTTCCATCTAGTTCTTTAAATGAAAGCTCCCTTTTATCATTTACAAGATAGTCTAAATTCAATTCTAATGTATTTTCCAAAATTGCTATTGCTCTATCGTGTAAAACTTTATTGAAAGAATTCAATTCAGCTTCAGGAAGATTATATCTATCGTGTTTTTCAATTCTATAGTCTAGAATGTGTCTTAATTCCTTTTTTTGACGATTTCCTAAAAAAGTCTTTGCGTTTTCAGCAAACGATTTACCAAAAACAGGATCTAAAATTTTAATATATTCATTTAGTTTTTCTGGTGACTCGTAAATATATTGTCTTGGCTCGTCAAACATACAATACCCATGATCGAACAAAGGTGCCATACACTTTATCTTGTTAGTTGCATTATCAACTAATACACCAAAATTATTCAGATGTCTATCTGTATTACAAATCAGTGCATCAAAAACCATCATCGAGCAAAAATCCTGATAAAATTCATCTCCCAGATTCTTATAAAAATCTACAATGGCTTTCACTGTTTTTTTCCCTTTTAAGAATCTTGATGCAGGAACAAAAGATGTATCTATGCCAGTAAATAATTTACATGTACTCGATAATTCATCTTGCCATATATCCAAATCATAGGCAATTGCATTTAATCCCATTTGATGAGCAACTTTATAAGCATAATACTCAGCGTAAGCTTCATTTCCATGGTTTGTATACAAATTGCCATGAACATTCCCCTTATAAAGCACGACATCACCATTGATTCTTCTCCAAGCCTTTTTTAGAGAACCGTTCGTTGTTAATTCTGCGACTGTACCAATGCTATTTGAATGTCCATGACCAGTATATGCGATCAACGCAACAGATTTATTAAAATCGTTCTCATATAGATTGTAATCTTTAAACAACCCCGTAAAATCCGAATCAACAATCCAATATGGATCATTCAACGAGAGACCTTTTCCAACAGTCAAAATTCCAATCAAATCATTTCCGTGAAGTCCCAGACTTGCCAAAATCTCATTTACAAAGGCACGATTTTTAGGGATATTTCTTTCCTGTATCCATTCTAATAGTTCGTTTGAATCGTCGGTTTTTAATCCAATGGGATAAAGAAAATTGTTTATGTTATATCTTTCAAGAATTGTCAATTCATAATCACCATAAAGTGAATCTTCAATTCTAAATTTTAGAATATCTATATCTTTGTTTTTTAATATTAAAAACACAATAAAAATCTGATTATCCGCTAAAACACAGTATCTATCAGCATTTTCAAGGAAACAAACACATCAATTTACTACTTATTTACTACTAACGAATGAGCCTTGATACGCTAGTTTTCTTAGATATGCAAAGATATGGTACAGCACATCAGTATTGAAACAAGAAAAATTTAATATTTCATAGACTATGGAACGCCTAACATGACGTTCCTTTTCTATTTCCAGCCGTTCTTATTGGACGGCTATTTTATTACTCAAAACGAAAGGAGCATTAGACTTATGAAAAAGATATTAAAGCGATTGTGTACGGGCTTCTTAGCTCTTGCAACTGTCGTTACTGCTTTACCGAGTACACCCGTTCATGCAGAAAGCAAGCAATACTGGACGGAAAGTGCGGAGCGTGTCGGTATCATTGAAAAAGTAATGAATGACGGTTCTATCGGTTCGACATTCAATGAGGGCTATATGAAAGTCGAGGGCGAAACTGCCTATTGTATTGACATCAATACAGATTTTAAGAACGGTTACAAGACCAGAGCTGACGCAAGCACCCGTATGAGTGCCGACCAGATTTCAGATGTGGCGTTATCCTTAGAATATGTCAAACAGTATGGCGAAGCTCACAAGGAATT
>OLPN01000556.1_pt1 | contig 38478 bp, 51 predicted proteins | sample 1672601 | NCBI WGS metagenome assembly OLPN01 (sample SAMEA3136704, study PRJEB25190) | human gut metagenome | reverse complement strand
TGGACTTTTTCTTAGTCAGCTTGTAGTCCGGGTTCGGGGCATCGACCTTGCGGAAAACGGCATCGTCGATGCTGTCCCCTGCCACGGCCTGGACCTTCGTCTCACCGTTCAGCTTGACGCGGAACTTGAAGATGTGCTCCCCTGCCTGCTCGGCCAGCTTTTCGCCGTTGACATACAGCGCCACGTTTTTCTGGTTCGAGTAGACCTTGACCTCGATCTCACTCTGGGTGCGATCCACAAAGCGCTTGGAGCAGATGTGCACGAACGGCTCGTCGCTCCACCACGCCTTATAGATATAGAAGCTGTCCTTCTTGGTCTTGCGGTCGAAGGTGACCAGGCCCTTGTGGTTCATACCCGGCTCACCGCCCTGGTCGCGGGCATCGGCAGCGAAATCGTACATATTCCACACATGGGTGGCCCACAGCCATTTGTGGCGGTCGAAGCAGCGCAGCATATACTCGTGGTAGATGGCCTGATACTCTTCGGTGTGGTCGCCGCGGTGCGGGTGGTCGCTGTGCAGGTTGGGCATACCCTCGGCACCGTACTCACTGAAGCCTAGCGGGCGGTTCGGGTAGCAGAGGTGGAAGAAGTCCATCCACAAATCATTCAGGAACAGGCCCGGCACGTACCAGCCCAGGTACAGGTTCCAGCTGACCAGGTCAGTGATGTGGGCCACCGGGTTGAAGGGGCCGCACATCGCATAGCAGGCCAGCGTGGTCAGGCGGGTCTTGTCCATCTCGTGGCAGAGATCATTCAGCACATGATGGTTGTCGCGCATATCGCGGTTGTCCTTAGTGCTGATGGTGATCTCGTTGGAGACGCCCCAGCAGACGATGCAGGCGTGGTTGTAGTTCTGGACGATCAGCTCCTTCATCTGGCTGATCGTGTTCTCGCGGCCGTTGGGCATATGCTCGGAAATATAGGGGATTTCGGCCCAGACGACCATACCGGCTTCATCGCAGAGGTCGTAGAAGTACTGGTCGTGCTGGTAGTGTGCCAGACGGATCGTGTTTGCCCCCAGCTCCTTGATGAACTGCATATCCTCGTCGTGCATCTCCCGCGTGATGGCGTTGCCCAGACCCTTGCGGTCCTGATGGCGGGAGACGCCATGCAGCGGATACGGACGGCCATTGAGGAAAAAGCCCTGCTTGGAGTCAACCGAGAAGCTGCGCACGCCAAAGCGCTGGCTGACCTCGTCCTGCACCTCGCCGTTCAGCACGAGACGAACCACGCAGGTGTAGAGATACGGGTCACGGACACCGTCCCACAGGTGCGGGTGCTCGATCGTGACGGTGGTGTCGCTGCCCTTGCCGGAGACGACCTCGCTGCCGTCAGCCTCGTAAACCGTGAACTCAACCTCACCGTCGCCCTCGGTCCAGCTCTTGACATGGATGTCGGCATTGGATCCGTTGACGGTGGGGGTGATCTGCACGCCCGGGCCGCCGAGGTAATCCAGCGCAAGGTGGTTCTTGTTGACGACCAGCAGCGTCACATCGCGGTAGATGCCGCCGTAGAAGGTGAAGTCAGCCTTCTGGGGGTAAACGCGGTCGTTTTTGCTGTTGTCGACCTCGACGGTCAACTCATTGTTCTCGCCCAATACGGTGGTGATATCCGCACGGAAGGTGGAGTAACCGCCATTGTGGCTGGCGACCTCCACGCCGTTCAGCGTAACTCTTGCGCTGGCATTGACACCCTCGAATTGCAGCCAGACCTGCTGGGCAGCAACATCAAAGGCGGGTGCCGCGAACTGCGTTTTATAGGTGCAGGTGCCGCGCCAATAATCATTGCCGCCGTCCTGACCATCGATGTTGTTCCAGGTGTGCGGCAGATCGACGGTGACGGTCTTGCCGTCAGGGCCGGTGAACTGCCAGTTCTTCATCAGCTTGGTCGTGCTTCGCATTGCGCCCTCCTGTGTTGTTTTTTATCGTATTTGTATTGTAGCGAACTGTTAAATTCTTCGCAATAGGTTTGCGAAAAGTGGTATTTCTGGTGTGATATTCGGTTTTTTGCCCACAAAAAAGCCCGCCCCATCTTTGTGCAGCTTGCACAAAGATGGGGCGGAAAATTTTACATTCAACTCTGGGCGGGCGGTAGTACGATTTTGACTGCAAACAACTCGCCCCGGGGTTCGGTGGCCATGCTGCCGCCGTATTTCTGCACCACACGGCGGGCCACTTTCAACTCATATCCATGGCGGCGGCCATGGTCAGGCTGGCTTTCCGCCGGGTTGGGACCAATGACATTGATAACGCCAAAGCCCTGCCGTTTGCAGACCAGCAGGTCGATCATACGGTGGTCGGCGTCCCGCTGCTGGGCGGCGGCATCGATGGCCTGATCCAGCAAATTTGAGAACAGCGCGTAAAGGTCGCCGGGTTCCAGCGCCGCCAGGCAGGTACCGTCGGCCACGCAGTTCAGCCGGATATGCTGGGCCTCGCACAATAGGCTCTTCTCGGTCAGGACGACATCCACGACCTCGTTGCCGGTGGCAGCGTTGGCATCGTACATCCGGGCGGCCTGCTCGGCTTCGTCCAGGCTTTGGGCCACAGCTTCATCGGGGTGCAGGCGGCGCAGGTCGGCGATCTGAACCTTCAGCTCATGGCATTTGCGGTTGATAATTTGTACATTCTGCCGCGCGATTTGGTACTGTTTGCGCTGACGGTCGTACAAAAGGTTCAGCGCGTCCATCTCCTTCTGCATCGCCGATTTTTTGAAAAGCTCAGTCTGCAGATAGAGCAGCGTCAGGCAATACAGCTGGGTCAGCAGCGACGGCGCAACCACCGCCGAAGGCTCCAGCCCAACGCGCAGACTGGTATGCAGCGCAAAAAACTGAAAGACAAACATCACACCCAGCAGCCCCGCACTGCTTAATTGCCGCGGGCCAATGTGATAGATTCCATCCTCCGGCATCGTGCGTGCCACCGTATACCGGATAATGATGCAGCAGATAACGGTAAAGCCCAACTGTCCCAGCAGCATCGGCGTACTGTGCAGCGGCAGATGGCGCATTCCCAGCGCCTGCGCCACCCAAATCAGAACACGCCACAGCTCGTAGGCCGACTCCGACGTCAACACGATCCAAACGCTGCAATAGGCACTGGCTGGCCAGTCCAACAGGGTGCAGAGCCGGGTCGATACCATGGCCCAGGTGAAATAGCCCCCATAAATCACCAGCAGCATTACCGGCTTGGTGTGACCACTGTTTGCCCAGGTAATGACCTGCGCAAACGGCACCGCCGTGATAAAATTGATGATGATGCGCAGAGCAAAGTTTTCACGCCTTTTCAATGGCAGCCAGTAGGCCAGCTCTGCGCTGCAAAGGCCAACCGCGCAGACCAGCAATGTCAGAAGTGCATCCACTTACAGCGCACCCCCGACATAGGCGGCCAGCGCCCCCAAAAAGGCCGTGCGCTGGCGGCGGCTGATTTCCAGCCGCTGCTCCCCCACCAGCACCAAATCATCCTGCACGCCCTTGACGTAGCGCAGATTGACAAGGTAGCACTGGTTGCACCGGGCAAAGTGGTAGGCAATCAAATCTTTTTCGGCCTTTTGCAGGCTGCCCCTTACCGACCAGGTATCGGCAGTTGTGTGGTAGTGCAAAAGACGGTCACGGGTCTCCAAATACAAAATATCGTCGGTGTCCAGTAATTGCACCCCGCCGCCGACCTGCAGGGCCACCTGCCCGCCGCGCCGCCGCTGGATGCGCTGCAGGGCGCGTTCCAGCTTGGTGCTGAACTGGTAGTAGCTGACCGGCTTGAGCACGAAATCCAGCGCGTCCACCTCGTACCCTCGGATGGCATACTGGGCCATGTTGGTGACGAAGATCAGCACGACCTCGGGGTCAAGCTGGCGGATGCGCTCGGCCGTGGGCATACCGCCCAGGCGGGGCATCTCAATATCCAGAAAGATGATGTCAAAGCCGGGGCGATACGGCTCCACGATCTGGGAGCCGTCCGCGAAAGGGGTCACATCCAGCTTGCGACCGCTCTCCTGCGCGTACTTTGCGATAAACCCGCACAGTTCTTCCCGCACGGCGGTGTTATCCTCGACTACGGCGATCTTTGCCATGGCGCTGTCCCCTTTCCTTTACATATATATGTATTATGACAAGATTTCACCAAAAAAGCAACGCCCTTTGGCTGAAAAGGTGTTGCTATTGCCAAATTTTCAGCGATCCGGCTCACAATCCAGGATTGAGGGGATGTTCTCCCAGCGTTCCGGCTCGCTGTGGTAGCGGTCATGCAGCCAAGCCACCGCGGCGTCCAGCCCCGCCTGATTGCCGTCGAACTCCTGCGTCTCGATTTTTTCCTCGGCAGTATGTTCAATGCTCCACGGCCCGGGCCAGACCTGGGCCGTCAGGTACTCGACTTTCTTTTTGCCGCTCTCGTCGCTGGGGTCGGGCTTTTTGCCCGGCGTGATGACATAGCGCATCCCGCCCTCGGCCCCGGAATAGGGGTTGCCGTTATGGAACCAGTGGTAAATGGGGAAAGCATCGAGCATAATCTGCGCACCTCGCAACAAAAAATACCCTGAAGCGAAATGCTTCAGGGTATTTTGGAGCGGGATACGAGTCTCGAACTCGCCACCTACTGCTTGGGAACACTCCAAAATACCCCGCTGTAACGTTAAAAGCTGACATTTTACAGGTTTATTACAGGTTTACGTCCACTTAACCCGGCGGGCATTTTCGATCAAATTCTGTACGTCGGGGTGGGTGTAAATGTTTAAAGTCGTTGTAATATCTGCGTGACCTAGGATCTGTTTTGTGACCTCCGGCGGCAGACCGGCGGCGGCGAATTTCGTTGCGGCGGTGTGTCGGCAGGTGTGCGGCGTCACGCCCTCGATCCCGAGTTTACGCATTAAACTATTGAAAGATTTCCGCACGTTGTTGTGATCGCGCGGGAGGCCGTACTTCGATGGGATCAAGTACGGCGTATCGTTGCCGTCCAGCCATTGCAGGATGTACGGCATTATATCCGGGTGGAGAGGGATCACGCGGTCGCGCCCCGCCTCCGTCTTTTCTCCGCCGATCAGATACCCCTCGTCGGCGTGGACGTTCTCCCGGCGGGCGGTGAGCAACTCGTTCAAGCGCATACCTGTGTATATGAGCGTGAGCGCGATTCTCGCCGTCTCTCCGAGGCGGGCGTCGTCTGCCGTGTTTCTTATTGCCTGCACCTCGTCGGCGCTCAGGACGCGCGTTTTCGGGGCGCTGGCCTCGGGCAGGACGAGCGCTGTCGAGTAGTTCGTGTGGATTATATCCTGATTTATAGCGTACTGGCACAGCTGCGAGAACAACTGCCGTTCTTTTTCGCACAGGCTGCGGCTTGCCCCGGCTGCCATCATCTGCGAGAGGACTCGTTGATAGTCCTCCGTCTTGAGTTCGGCGATCCGCCGGTCGTGCAAGGCTGCCGCCTTGCGGTAGGCGTTCGCGTAGGTCTGCTGCGCCTTTACGGTGATCTTCGGATAGTGGAGTTCGCTCCAACGGTCGTACACGTCGGCGAGCGTGTAGGTCTGACGCTCCGGCGAAATCTTGCTCGCGTTCACATCGTCGAGTGCCTTCACCGCCTCGCCGGACGTGGCAAACGCGCCGATCCGCGTCCCATCTGCCGCGACCGCGACAAAGGGGCGGCTCTTATTCCGTGCGTCTTTCCAGACCGAGCCTGTACCGCGCGGACGTCTGCGCCGCCTGCGCTGGGCTGCCGGTGCGCCTTCCATACGCACACCGCAATAGCAGCAAAAGACGGCATCGTCAGGAATCACACGGCGACATCTCATACACTGCATAACGCTTCTCCTTTTTGACGACGCGCGTAATATGTTCCTGCCTTTTACTCCTGATCTGCGGTCTCACTGTCTACAATCTTTTGCTCCGCAAGCTGTTCGTCGATCATTTTGTTATAGTTTGCATTTTCTGCGGCTGTTTTCTCTGGCTTTACGATCATCCCTATGTAAATATAGGACATAACCGCGAGAATAATACCGCATATCCCGATTACAATCGGGGACTTGAAAAGCCAAAGAACCACTGCGAGCAGAACACCGACTATTACCATACCGACTATACCGTCGCGCCTCACGAGTTCCGGCGTTGCGGATCTGTACTCTGGCTTTTTAGCTTGTTTCGGCTTTACCGGCGCTGTGGTAGTCTGCGCACTGCTTGCTGCTGCCCGCGTTCCCGTTTGGCTCGCGTATTGTCTCGGCTTTACCTTCCTGTGCGACGATTTCCGCTTAGTCGATCCGCCTATCTTCGTACTATATGAAATGCCCGTACCGGGGATAGAGAACCTCGCACGCGCTCCTGTTCTGCTGTTAAACGAGATTCCGGCACCCTTTCCACCAAAGCTAAAGCCGGTGCTTTTCTTCCCGACGTTGAAGCGCACACCTTTTGCTATCTTGAAGCTCTTCCGAAATCTAAATCCCATTTGATAAGCCCCTCCTGTTATGTCCAAATAAACGGACTGTAAAATATTTTCTGGCCTTTACTACTTGAAATACAACTGAATGTTGTATATAGTTGTATTAGAAACTGATGCAGGGAGGATCCGCAATGACGACGTTAGAAATGATTAAAACCGAAGCGAAAGGCCTCACCAGCGAGAACGCGCAGCGCGTTCTCGAATACATACGCGAACTAAAGGGCAGCGGCGTTACTGCTTCGACTTCAAAAACCTGATATAATCGAGCACGGTTTGCCGATCTGCTTTCGACAGATCGGCGCACTCCCTCGCTATAAGCTCCTCGACGGTATTCACCGCCGGGGGGCTTTCTTTTTTCTCTACCTTCTCGTCCTTCCCGCACAAGTAATCGAGCGAGACTCCGAAATAGTCGGCGATCTTTTGTAGTTTGTCTACCTTCGGCTGTGTTTTTCCCTTTTTCCAGTCCGACAACGTGGCCGATGTTATTCCCGTGTCCTTTGATACCCTGTAAGCGGTAATTCCTCTCTCTCGGAGCAACTGCTCAAAAATCTCATACATAACGCGCCCTCCGATTTTGTGCAATATGGCAAACCGAAAAAATAGTTAAGATTTCTTAAATACTCGTATTGACACCTTAAGAAAACCGTGCTAATATATGAGCATAGTTCGGTTTGCTTAAATAATTCGGTTTTTCTTCATATTGGATTTCGCAAAACCATAATATCACAAAACCGAGGTAAACGCAACTATTAAAATATACAAAGAGAGGAGGCTCACTATGGCAGAACTGCACACCTGCACGGACGTAGCCGCCCGCTACGGTGTAGAGGTCATTACCGTTTGGGACTGGATTCGCAAGAAGAAGCTCGGCGCTGTCAAGATTGGCCGCGAGTATCGCATTTCCGACGACGATCTCCGCGCCTTCGAGGACGCCCGCCGCACCATCCCGCACACCTAAGAAAGGAGTAACCCCATGACGATTCTTTTTGGGCTCTGCCTCGTTTGGGGAATGGCCGTCGTCTGCGCCGCCGTTGTCACCGTTGTTTACGCATGGTTCGACAACGAAATCAGCGGTCACTTGACCGGCGGTTGGTGGCACATCGTTATTCCCTATGTAGTTTGGTTCGTTGTCGTTGGCGTATGTCTTACTTTGTTTTTACTGCATCACGCAGGGCTTCTGTAATTTCAGAGACAAGCCCTTTCTGCTCCGATTATAGCGCAGGAAGGAGCACAACACAACAAGGAGGTGCTAACCTATGCCAACCGCCAAGGAGTGGATCGACAACCGTTCATTGCATCCGACTATGACCTTGCAAGAACTGTGCGAGTATTTCAAAGCGAACTTCGTTCAGGCAGACCCGGAGACCGTCGCCGAAATGATCGTACAGGGCAAATACCCCTTCGCCTTCGGTCTGCCTTCCGACAGCAAGCACAGACGCCGTTTGCAGATCTTCCGCGCCGGAGCCTACGCATGGCTCGACGAAATGACTCACTCGAACACCTACAAAGGAGAAAAGTTATGAGCAAAAACAAGGAAGCCGCCCGGGTGCTGGAACACCCGAACGGCAACAACAGACGCGAAATTGCTACACCTCGCGCCTTTATTGTACATCACCTGCGCCGCGATTTCAAGCGGCAGGCCGCAAAGTTGGTGCTGACCGTGTGCGGCCTCGTGTTCCTGACCTCGATCGTAGGGATCGCCGAGGGCGGCGGAATCCCCGCCGCCTGCTACACGATCAGCTCCGTGCTGATTGCCAACCACGCCGCCGGTGCTCTGCTGGCGGGCAATAGAGAGGAGTAAAGCTATGAAAAACGCCAAGATCAAGAAGCTGGAACCGAAGGAATGGCTCGACCGTGTGATCGACAACCTCGATCAGCTCCGAATCCTCGACAGGGCTCTCCGCCCGGAGGAAGTCACCTCCACCTGTCTCGATGTTGCGGACTACGAGAGAGAGTTTCCGCCTCTCCACCTCGGCGCTGAAAACGTGCGATTTTTCAGCGCACTTTTCAATCTGCCTATTGAACTCTCTACTGTTCGTTATTGCGATATGCGCCCCTATGTTTATGTGTCAATCACATACAGAGATCACCGTATTTTTGGCATAGAGTACATTAGCCACGAGGAGGCGAGCAAGCTATGAACCTACGCAACACCCGCCTCGACCGGCGGCTCACGCAGCCGCAGATCGTCGTCAAGATGAAGGAAGTCGAGCCGCGCGTCGACGTGGCGCTGTACTCCAAGATGGAGAGTGGGATCTGCTTGCCGACGCCCGCACAGATGGGCGTGATCCTGTCGGTGCTGGACTGCCACTTGCACGACCTCTACACCCTCGACGAGATTGCCTTCCCCTCTATTCAGCCGGAAGTAATCGAGATCCCGGAGGAGACACGCATCCCGGTACGCCCCCGCAAGCCTGACCGCCGCAAGGGAGACCGCCACCGCAAGACCCGGAGAATCTGCCTGCGCGTGGACAACGCCACGGCCGCCGCCCTGCCGAAGATCTGCGACTACTTCGGCTATAAGAACGTGCAGGCGTGGCAGCAAGATTGCCTCGACACCCTGATCCACAACTACCAACAGGAAGGGGGGACGGAGTATGTACCTACCCGAGACAGCTCCACTACTGCCGATTGAGCCCGGCGATCCAGACTACGACCCCTTTTGCAAGAAATCCCCCCCCGAGCCGCTTGTGCAGCTGTCGCTCGCTGGCCCGGGCGTGTGGATCTGCCCGACGTGCTGCGCCGTCCTCGGGACGGTCGGCAGCAGATACAAAACGAAATGCCCGAAATGTGGGCAGAAATTGAGGTAAAACGCCATGACATTATATGAAATTTCTGCAACTATGCAGCAGTTCCTCGCCGCCGTTGATGCGGGCGAGATCCCGGAGGAGGCTTTTGCCGATACCCTCGAAGGGCTGGAAGGCCTGCTCGCCGATAAGCTGGACGACTGCGCCTGTGCCTACAAGGGGCTGATCGCCGAGGCGAAGGAGATCAAGGCGGAGGAGACGGCACTCGCCGCCCGCCGCAAGGCCAAGGAGAACGAGGCGGCGCGGCTGGCCTCGTATATCGACCACTGCCTCAAGGGCTCCGCCGGGGAGGGCGTCAAGCCGGAGAAGTTCGAGACCGCCCGGAACGTCCTCTCCTACCGCGCGAGCGAGGCCGTGGACGTGCCGGACGTCGAGAGCGTCGTCCTGTGGATTCAAGCCCACGAGGGCGAAGCGATCGGCGGCGTCGCCGTTGACGCCGACAAGCTCCTCAAGTGGAAGGAGCCGGAGCTGTCCAAGACAGAACTCAAGGCCGCGCTCAAAGCCGGGCTCGTGATCCCCGGCGCGACCGTCAAGCGGTCGTTCAATTTGCAGATCAAGTAAAGGAGCTGGACTATGGACGAGAAGAATCTCGAACTCTACAAGGCGTTCCGATCTGTGCCGGAGAACGCACAGCGAGCGATCACAGGCGGGCGGCTCAAGGGCAAGACCGAAATCAACCCCATGTGGAGAATCAAGGCATTGACCGAAGTTTTCGGGCCTTGCGGCATCGGCTGGAAATACGAGATCGTTAAAAAATGGCTCGAGCCCTGCGAACAGACAGGCGAGACTGCCGCTTTCGTTGACATCAACCTCTATTTTCTCGATAAACACACCGGCGCATGGTCGGATCCTATTCCCGGCACCGGCGGCTCGATGTTCTGCGCGAAAGAGCGCAGCGGCATGAACTGCTCCGACGAATGCTACAAAATGGCGCTCACGGACGCGCTCTCCGTCGCTGCAAAGGCGCTCGGCGTCGGCGCGGATATTTATTGGCAGGCGGACGCCACGAAGTACACGGCGGACACGACCCCGGCAGCACCGCCCCCGGCGGCTCCCCTCGTCTGCCGCAAGTGCGGCCGCCCCTTGCAGGGCGTGATCCAGAACGGCAAGAAGTACACGGTGGAGGAAGCGCAGAAAGCCCTCGACGGCCTGTGTGTTGCCTGCTGGAAGGGACGAAAGAAGGCACAGAATGAAGATGCAACGACCTGACCTCGGCAGCACCGTCTACTATGTGCGCTACGTCTGGACACAGGGCTATGCCTCCGCACAGTACGAGGTACAGCGCGGATTATACGCCGCCAACTATGCGGGCCCGCCGTTTCAGCTGTGGATCCGTTTCCCCGGCGGCTCTGCCGTCTGGATGCATGAGAGCGCCATCGGTCGGCAAGTGTTCACCGACCCCGACGAGGCGCAGGCTGTGGCGGACGAATGGACGAGCCGCCTCCGCGAAAGCTGGCGGATGCTATGATCGAGATCCAGTTCACGGACGGCCGGTTTTCCCGCGAGCGCGACGGCCTGTTCCTGTGCCTCAAAATGCGCCCTTCCAGCGAGTCGGCAGCGTACAGGCTGTTGGATATGCTGGACGGCGAAAAGTCCTTCACAGCGGCTTGCAAGCCACTCGTGGCGCGGCGTAGCCTATCCGCTAACGCCTATTGCTGGGTTTTGTGCGAAAAGATCGCCGTAGAAATCAGCACAGAGAACGCCCCGGTCTCCAAAGAGGACGTATACCGCGAGGCGATCCGGCGCGTCGGCGCGTTTGATATTTACCGCGTCCCGGCAGCAGCCGTCGAAAAGGCCTGCGAGCGCTGGGCGCGGAACGGCATCGGCTGGATTGCTGAGAGCCTCGGTCACCGCACCGGCGACGACTACGACGATGTTTGCTTCTACTACGGATCCAGCACCTATGACCGCGCCGAGATGGGGCGACTCCTCGACGATCTGATCGAGGACGCCGAAGCCCTCGGCATCGAGACAAAATCCCCGGAGGAGGTGGATCGGCTTTTGAGCCTGTGGCAATGCGAAGATGCTACCTGTGCGGCAAAGTGAGACACCTCGAACGACATCACATTTTCGGAGGGGCGAACCGTTCCCTCTCCGAGCGCTACGGCCTCGTTGTGGATCTGTGCCATCACTGCCACAACGAGCCGCCGGACGGCGTACACTTCAACCCCGACCGTATGCAGCTATTACACGAGATCGGCGAGCAGAAATATCTCGACGAGACCGGCGACACGGTCGAGGGGTTTATAGTCAAGTTCGGGACGAATTATCTCCCGACAGAAAGGACAGAAAATGCTTAACGTAATTGCGATTATGGGGCGGCTCTCCCGCGACCCGGAGCTTCGGCAGACCACGACCGGGAAAAGCGTCGCCTCGTTTACGATCGCCTGCTCGCGCGGGCGCAAGGACGCCAACGGGAAGGATCTCGTTGACTGGATCCCGGTCGTCGCGTGGGAGCATACGGCGGAGTTCGTGTGCAAGTATTTCGAGAAGGGCAGCCTGATCGCCATTGACGGACGCCTGCAATCTCGCACCTACAAGGACAGGGACGGCAACAACCGCACCGCGATCGAGATCGTCGCCAACAATGCCAACTTTGCAGGATCCAAGAGCAGCAGCGGCGGATCAAACTCCGTCCCGGCGGGTGGCTCCTACAATGAGCCTACGGTGCAGTACGACGAGATCGAGGACGAGGGCGACTTGCCGTTCTAAGGGAGGTACAGTATGCAGATTGAAGAATATCCTGTACCGAACGAAGCTACCCGGGCGCGGCAGTTCGTGCTCATTCCGGCGGCGGTTCTGGACGACAGGCGAATCAAGGCGGCGGAGAAGATATTTTTTGCCGAGATCATGGCACTGTCGAACAACACCGGCTACTGCTACGCGACGAACACATATTTCCGGGCGCTGTACGACGTGTCCGTGACTACCTTGCAAGGCTGGCTCGCGAACCTCAAAAAATGTGGATATGTCAAGATTGACATAATCCGCAATGACGACAACAGCGTCAAGGAACGGCGGATCACTCCGTACTGTTTGGACTTTGCCCCCTATACCGAGAATTTGGGGGAGTCCCCCGAAATTTCGGGGGAGCCCTCCCCCGAAAATCTGTTAAACCCTCCCCCGAAAAACCGGCAAGAGAATAATACAGTATTAAATAATACAAGTAAGAATAAGAGAGAGAGAGTAAGAGAGAACCGCCCGGAATCGGTTGAAGCTGTCCGCGCCTATTGCCAAGAGCGAAACAACGGCGTCAACCCGGAGGCGTTCTTCAACTACTACGAGGCCAACGGCTGGAAGGTCGGGCGGAACGCTATGAAGGACTGGAAGGCGGCCGTCCGTAATTGGGAAACCAAGGACGGCAGAGGCCCGCGCCCGAAGGGAGGCACACCGAGCAATGATACAAGCATTACAGACGGTTTTGTCTAAAGCTGGCGTAGACGTCGGGCACTTGAGCGCCGATGAATGGCAGCGTCGCCTCGTCGAGAAGCTGAACAGCGAGCCGGGATCAAAAGACGACGGGATCGACTGCCCGGACTGTATGAATCGCGGCTTCTACTACCGCTACGCAGAGGAACACGGCCCGGTCATGGTTCGCTGTCATTGCATGGCCCGCCGGGAGGCTATGCGCCGGATTACCAAGAGTGGGCTCGCGCCTGCTATGCGGCGAATGACATTCGACACCTACGAGACGCCGAACGAATGGCAGCAGCGGATCCTCTTGACCGCCAAAGAGTACGCGGCAAACCCGGATGGGTGGTTCTTCATCGGCGGGCAGGTCGGAGCCGGTAAGACTCATATCTGCACAGCGATTCTGCAAGAGCTCTCCATGAACTACCCCGTCCGCTATATGCTGTGGAGAGACGAGAGCGCCCGAATCAAGGCCGCGCTCAATGAGCCGGAGGGCGTTTCTCTCATGTGGGACTTGAAAAACGCTCCCGTGCTCTACATTGACGATCTGTTCAAAGGGGCGGAACGACCGACGCAAGGCGACTTGAATCTCGCCTTCGAGCTTATCAACTACCGCTACAACGACGAGAGCCTCTACACGATCATATCGACCGAGAAGCTCCTCGACGACCTGATCCGCATTGACGAGGCGATCGGCTCCCGCATTGCGGAACGCAGCAAGGGACACAGGATCCAGCTCAAGCCGGATCCGTCCCGGAATTGGAGGACGAAATGAACGCAGAGGCCATGTTTTCGAGTAAAACCGATTTATGGGCAACGCCGAAAGACTTCTTCGATCGGCTCGACGCCGAGTTCGGCTTTACGCTGGACGCCTGCGCCCTGCCGGAGAACGCCAAGTGCAAGACGTACTACACGCCAGAGCAAGACGGACTCGCGCAGCCGTGGGAGGGCGTTGTTTGGTGCAACCCTCCCTACGGTCGGCAGATCGGGCAGTGGGTCAAGAAGGCTCACGACACGGCCACGAGGGGGGGGCTCGTCGTTATGCTACTACCCGCTCGCACAGATACGAAATGGTTTCACGACTACATATACCAGCAAGCGGAGATCCGCTTCGTCAAGGGGCGGCTCAAGTTCGGCGACAGCAAGAACGCCGCGCCGTTCCCGAGCATGGTTTGCGTTTTCAATGGAGGCGTGACCGATGAAGGCTAAGGCAAAGGCCAAGCGAGCCGGGCTCAACGAGAGTGAGGCTCGAGACTTGAAGCTGCTCGCGAGAGCGCTCGGGATCAGGATTCGCTCGGTAGAAGTTATCCCGGCGGAAAAACAAGCAGAACCGAAAAGGAGGAAGATTTTCAACTATGACGAGTAAGCCTGTTAAATATGCGTACACGCTGCACAATCCGCGCAGCGTACCGAACGGGACGCACGACGGCGGCGTCGATATGCTCCCGGACATTTCCTCGGAGACGTGGGAGACTTGTTTCGACACCGTCGAGGCGGCAGCAGAGGACGCGCGGCTCGTGTGGCGGGACAACCACGGCTATTACCCTACGCCCGGCGAATACGTCGCCGTCGCCCCCTATACTCCGTGGGATCCAGACGTCGGCGAGCATTGGCTTCTCGATGATCTCTGCTCCGCTGCGTATGAGGCGGCAGACGACGCCGCCGACGATTGGGTCGAGGAGCTGGGCAAAGTTACCCGCGAGGATCTGCAAGAGCTTCACAGCGGCTTGCAAGCTGTCCTCCGCGAGTGGCTGAAAAAGCACGACCTCGAGCCGCACTTCGGCACGGTCGACACGGCAAAGGCTACCTACTGCCCGCTGTGGGAAGGAGCAGGCGCATGAAGTTTCACTCGGGCCCGCGCTTCGGGCTGACAGAGGAGGAGCAGCTCACGATCTACGGCATCTGCACGAGCTACAAGCGCCTATCCCCGGAGACACAGCGGATCATCGACGACGCCGTCCAGAGCTGCGGCGGTATCTACGCGACGGCGCTCTTTGAGGCGATCACGACGCGGGAGACCATCCCGAGCGTCGCGTATCGCACCTACGGCACGAACTGCCCGATCGACCCGTCCGGGCTTGCAAAGAGGGTCAAGGCCGTATACAAGACCCTTGCAAAAACGCTCCCGGTCTGGCAACTCGCCAACGGAGACCCCCCTATTCTGTGATACCATAATCGGGCGGGGAAGTTTATGGGCGTTTTCTTCTTCGTTCCTCTCTCCTTACCCCCGGCGTCAAACGCGCCGGGGGTTTGGTTTTTATATGCGCGGCGAGCCTGCACGAGGGCGACCGTGCGCCACCACAAAACGCGAGGAGGGCAAACCATGGAACCGAAAAAGAGCACAGTCTCCGTGCTGGGCGAGGAATACACGATCCACTATCTCAACCCGGAGGACGACGCGACGCTGAACCACTGTCAAGGCTACACGGACGAGAGCACCCGCGAGATCGTTGTGCGGCGAGACCTTGCAGACAGTGACGACCCGATGAACGTCTCCGACTGGTCGGCAATCCGCAAGGCAACGACCCGGCACGAGATTGTACACGCATTTTTCTTTGAGTCTGGCCTCGGCTGCGAGAGCGACTACGCACAGAATGAGGAGCTCGTAGACTGGATCGCCCGGCAGGGGCCGAAGCTCTATCGCGCATGGGCGGAGGCTGGGGCGCTGTGAGCAAAGCCAAGCCGACCGGCAAGAAAGCCGGGAAGCCTGTCCGGGATTGGATTGCAATTCGAAATGAGTACGCCTCGACGGATATTTCGACGCGCGAGCTCGCGGAGAAGTACGGTATCTCATACAACACCGTGAAAGACCGCGCAAGCCGTGAGAAATGGGCGGAAATGCGCGACGACCAACACCGCAAAATCACCGCAAAAACACAGCAAGAGACGGCAAATGTCGTCGCAAAAGACGAGGCGGGACGAGTTGCCCGCCTTTTGCGTATTGCGGATCGGCTCATGGATAAGACCGAGCAGGCGCTCGGCGAGCTGGATCAGCAGGCCGTGAAGCACGTCGAGAAGGTCAAAACGTCCATATCCGAGAGGGACGACGACGGGAAACCGATCCGCCGGGAGGTGGAACGCGAGATCGTCAGCCTCGAAACGATGGGCTCAATCGTAGACCGGCGCGGCTTGCAGCAGATCGCCAACAGCGCAAAGGCAATCAAGGACATTCTCTCCGCTACCGAGGCAGAAAACGACTCCGGCTCGCTGGACGATCTGATCGCCGCACTGCGTGAGATTGGGGGCGGCAGCGCGTGAGAATCGGCTACACGAAAAAGCAGGCGGCGCTTCTCCGGCTCTTTGCGCAGGGCAAGCTCCACCGCTACACGATTCTCTCCGGCTCCGTTCGCTCCGGCAAGACGTGGATCTCGCTCGTGATCTGGGCGTTCTGGGTGGCTACGCGCCCCAAGGACGGCGTTTACATGATGTGCGGCAAAACTATCGAGGCGCTCGATCGGAACTGTCTGCGCCCCTTGCAAGCCCTCGTGGGGCGGCGCAATTTCATATACAACGCAAAGGCCAAGCGCGGGACGCTGTTCGGGCGGACGGTCTATTTCGAGGGCTGCAACGACGTCCGCGCGGAGAATAAGATCCGAGGCCTGACGCTGTTCGGCGCTTACTGTGACGAGTTGACTCTGTTCACCGAGGACTTTTTCGCGCAGCTGCTCGCCCGCCTGTCCGCACCGGGTGCGAAGCTGATCGCCACGACCAACCCGGACACGCCGATGCACTGGCTCTACAAGAACTACATCAACCGGCCAAAGACCGCACAACCGATCGACCTCGGTGTCTACACGTTCCTCCTCGACGACAACACGACACTCGACCCGGAGTACGTCGAGGAGATCAAGAAAGACTACGAGGGCGTATTTTATCAGCGTATGATCCTCGGGCTGTGGGTTGTGGCAGAGGGCGCGATCTACCGCGTCTACTCCGATCGCCGGGAGAGATGCTCCGTACACCTTGCCCCGCTGGACGCCGACGGCAACGAGATCCGGGACGATGGGTGCGCGGACTACGACTACATACAGCTCGGCCTCGACTTCGGCGGCAATGGCTCCGCACACTCCATCACGGCGACCGGGCTCAAATACGACTACTCGAAGATAACCGTCCTCGCCTCGCGCAGGCTCCCCGCAAAGGACACAAACCCGATCCAGCTCTACGCATGGGTTGAGGACTTCGTCCGCTACGTCCGGGAAACGTACTGCCGAGGCTCGCGTGCAATCCGGGCACTCTACGCCGACAGCGCCGAGCAGACACTCAAAAACGGACTCAAGGATCGGCTCGACTTCCCAGTCAAGGACTCGCTCAAGCGGGAGATCGTCGATCGGATCCGTACGACGACCGCGCTTATGAGCTCGGATCGGTTCTTTATCAACCTTGCCGACTGCGAGACGCTCGACGCTGCATTGCAGACAGCAGTCTGGAACGAGAAGAAGCTCGGCCACGACGAGCGCCTCGACAATGGCACGAGCGACATCGACTCCCTCGATAGCTTCGAGTACAGCTTCGAGAAAGACCTCAAGAAATACGCGAGGAGCGTTGCATAATGTTTATCGACAGACTGATTCAGACCATCGGGAGGCTATTCGGAATGTACACACAACGGACGGCGGCGGCTGACTGCCGCAACACTGCGATCTCTGACCGCATGGCGAACGCTATTACAGCATGGTATCGACTGCTCTACGGCGAGGACGTGCACGACGGCTACCCTGTGAGCAAGACCCGCGCCGCGATCTTCATCACGAACTTTGCTGCGACCCTTGCCACGGAGGAGCTCGAGATCAACACCGGCACAGGAGCGCGGGCAGACTTCGTCAAGCAGCAAGTCGCCCGCTATGTTCTGCCGGAACTGCACAACAACGTGCAGACGGCAGCAGCGGGCGGCGAGGTCGTGCTCAAGCCGTTTATCCACAACGGCCGGATCCTGTGCGACGCCGTCACCGCCGACCGCTTCTACCCGACGCGGATCAACGCCGCAAAAGAGGTCGAGGCCTGCTACTTCACCGACTACGCGACCTACAACGGACGCGACGTCGTGCGCGTGGAGTTCCACGATATGAGAGCCGACGGCTATTATATCCACAACGAGGCGTACTACGACGAGCGCGGCGCAATGAAGGGCAGCTTCAACTATCACCTCGTCCCGGAGTGGGCAGACCTCGAGGAGGACACGAAGATCGAGGGACTCGACCGCCCGCTGTTCGCTGTGCTTAAAATGCCTATGGCGAACACTGTCGACAACACCTCCCGGCTCCCTGTCTCTATGTATGCAAACTCTATGGACGCCTTCGAGGAGCTCGACCGCATCTACACGGAGCTCCTCTACGAGATCCACACCGGCAAGCGCAAGCGGATCGTCACGCCTGACGCGCTCTCCGCCACACTGCCGGGATCGCCGAACTTCCGCCCGGTTCCGTACAAGGATTTGACGACGGATCTTTACCTAGTGCTCGACACCGGCGAGGGCGGCCAGCCCTTCGACGACTACACGCCGGAGATCCGCGTTGAGGCCTATCAAAAGGCAATCGACGTGCAGCTTCGCCTCATCGAGCGACAGTGCGGCTTTACCGAGGGCACGTTCACCCTCGACGTGCGCACCGGGCGCATGACCGCGACACAGGTCACGAGCGACGACCGAGACACCTACTCGACGATCAAGTCGATACAGGATCGCGGGCTCAAGCAGGGGCTTGAGGACGTGATCTACATCTACAACGTCTACGCCACCCTCGGCGACCTTGCCCCGGCGGGAGACGTCGAGCCGTCCGTCGCGTTCGGCGACTCTGTATTCGAGGATACAGGGACGGAGTTCGGACGCCGAAAGCAGCTCGTCGACGGCGGCTACCTCAAGCCGGAGAAGCTGATCTCGTGGTATTTCGGGTGTAGCGACGAGGAGGCTCTCGCTTATATGCCGGAGCCGGAGGCGGGGATCACGTTCGGATTGGAGGAGTAAACCATGCTCACGCCGGAGCAGCTCACGCAGATTGCGGACAAAGCAACGATCCGCAAGCTCTATGACCAACTCCAAGAGGACATAATCGCAGACATGGCTCGGCGGCTCTCAAAGATGGATTTCGCAGGCTATACGACCATGTGGGAGCTGCAAAAGCTCGAAGCGATCAACGCGGAACGGGGCTATATCGTCCAGCGCCTCGCAGAGACGACCGGCAAGAGCAAGAGCGAGATCATAGCCATATTAAACACAGGTTGCTCGACAGCGCTCGGCTCCGACGATAAAGTCTACCGCCTCGCCGGATATAATCCTCTCCCCCTCGCCAAAAGCCCAGCTCTGCAAGCCTTAATCTGGTCGTGCTACAAAAAGACCCTCGGCACGTTTCAGAACCTCACGCGCACGACCGCCAACACCGCGACGCGGCAGTTTGAGGACGCTCTCGACCGCGCCTATATGCAAGTGACGTCCGGCGGCATGAGTTATCAGCAGGCTGTCAAGGGCGCCGTCCTTGACCTTGCCAAGAACGGCCTCGCCGCCGTACAATATCCGACCGGGCACGTCGACTACATGGACGTCGCCGTCCGCCGGGCTGTCCTGACCGGAGTCAATCAGACCGCGCTCAAGATTCAAGACGCGCGTGCGGACGAGTTCGGCTGTGATCTCGTCGAGGTGTCAGCACACTACGGCGCACGGCCCACTCACGCGGAATGGCAGGGGCGCATATACTCCCGATCCGGCAAGAGCCGAAAATACAAGGACTTCGTCGAAACGACCGGCTACGGCTCGGGCGACGGTCTCGGCGGGTGGAACTGCCGCCACTCGTTCGGGCCTTTTTTCGAAGATATCTCCAAGCCTACATACACAGAGAAAGACCTCCGCGAGATCAACTCCAAGATGGTAGAATACAATGGGCAGCAAATGAGCCTGTACGACGCCTCGCAGAAGCAGCGAGCCAACGAGCGCGAGATTCGCGCCTTAAAGCGAGAGCAGGCCGGGCTCGAGGGCGCGGGGCAAGATGCCTCCGAAGTCAAGGCCAAGCTCCGTGACACGCAGGCAAAACAGCGCGACTTCTGCTCGCAGACCGGCCTCAGGCGCGACTATTTCCGCGAGCGCGGCGGCAAGCAGAACCAGCAGCGCAGCCCAAACCCAGAGTGGATCACCGTTGCGCAGTCCCGTTCTACATATTCCGGCTCTCTCCAAAAGCTCAATTTTGCCGACAGCGTAAAGGAAAGTGACCGCAAGAGCATACGGAAAGAGCTGTCCGTTCTGCCTGCTGCACAGATGGAGCTCGCCGAGACACAGATCAGCCGCGTGTCCGTGAGCGCCGACAAAACCGGCAGCTACTACAACCCGTTCACGAAGGAGATCGTCGTCTCCGAATCCAGAAAAGCCGGAGACGTTATCCACGAGTACGGTCACGCACTTGAACGTGCCTGCAAGGTCTGGAAGGATCCGGAGTATATTTCTATCCGTGCAGATGGGATTGACCTTGCGGATTTGAGCAAAGTAGTGTATGATAAAACTACATTTACAACGCCTATAAAGCGGCTTGACAGCGAAAAGTTTATATCTGCATATCAAGGCAGACTGTACGATAATGGAGGAGTTTGCGATAGTGACGGTCGTATTGACCTTTCCAAGCTGAAAGACTATTTCAGCGAGGGCTACCGCGCATACTATACCGAACCGTGGACGTTGAAAAAGAAAGATCCGAAACTCTACGCATATATTGAGGGCTTGCAAAAATGACAAAGGCTGAATTCTTGAGCTTGAAAACATCGGAAGAAATGTTGAAAGCATTGCAAGAAGATGATGAAATTCGAGCTATTGCAACAAGCGAAAAGTTATATGACGTCTTCAACAGAAAAAGCTCTGACGAATACAAGGCTTTTATGATTGAACATTTCGGCTATTACGATCCGAATATCCATTTCGACCCCATGCCGAACGATCCGACTGTTCGCTAATCCAAAACCCGCCAACGGAGACCCCCCTATAATATGCTACGCTATGAGCAGACCGAAAAGGTCTGCTCTTTTTTTATTTCCTCCGCCCTCAGGAGGCTTAAACGAGAGGGACGGCGCACCGGGGAGAGGCCCCGGATATACAAGCCAAATCGACGCCGGAGAAGGAGAAAAGCTATGGCCGACTATTCGTTTTTGAAACCCCTGTTCGGTGCTGACGGATCCAAAGCCGTGACCTACGATCAGTTCACGGAGGCGCTCGACGCGCAGAAAGAGATCAAGATCGGCAACCTCGCCGACGGTTCGTACGTTGCGAAAGGCAAGTTCGACGCGGTCGTGACGGAACGCGACACGCTGAAAAGCGGCAAGGAAGAAGCCGACAAAAAGCTGGCCGGTTACGATCCCGAGTGGAAAACCAAGGCGGAGGCAGCACAGGCCGAGGCCGACGCCAAAGTCAACGCGATTCTCCTCAAGAACGCGGCGCTCGTCGCTCTCAAGGGCGCAGGGTGCAAAGATCCTGATCTCGCATTTATGGCGCTTGACGCCTCCAAGCTCAAGCTCGACGGCGAGAACGTGATCGGCCTGAACGATCAGATCGAGGCCTCCAAGAAGGCGCACCCGTCCCTCTATGACGTCAAGGAGGACGAGAAGCAGACGCAGCAGCACGGCAGTTTCCGCGTTACGACCGGCTCGAACGGCAGAACGCAGCCTCGCGGCAGCGACAAAGAGGTTCTCGACGTGATTTACGCAAACAACCCCTTCTACAAGAAATAACACAAGGAGTGTTACAAAATGGCTGTTCTTATCAACACGCAGAACGTAGACGAGAAGTATTCTCCGATTCTGGAGCCGAACCTGTTCTACGAGTCTGTATTTGTGCCCGGTGCAACCTGTACCGACCAGTACCAGACCGGGCCCGCAGGCGGCATCTACGTCCACAAGCTGAAAACTTCCGCCGTCGCCCCCGGCAAGCCCGGCCGTGACTTCACCGACGAGGAGACCAGCGACGATCTGATCCCGATCATGCTGAACAACAACTTCCAGAAGTCCAAGAAGATCTACAACGTGCAGGCCGCACAGGTCGGCGTTGCTCTGGGCAATGAGAACCTGTCCCTCGCGATTCAGGAGTGCAGCGAAGGCCGTCAGATTGCGGGCGTTGCCTGCCTCGTCAACGAGGGCACGGCTTCCGCCACGACTACCGCTGTCACCGATCCCAAGAAGGACGCCGTCGACGTCCGCGCCGAGATCGTCACCGCGAAGGGCTCCGCCGACATCGTTTTGTGCTCTCCCGCCTACTACGCTATGATCCTCAAGCAGGCGGGCTCCGAGTTCACCCCGAACACGAACGAGCAGATCACCCTCACCGGCCGCGTCGGTCAGTGGCTCGGCATGACCTTTATCGAGTGCGCAATGCTGGCCGAGACCTCCGGCAAGTATTATGACTACGCCGGGACGCTGAAAACCGTCGACTTCTCCAAGGTTGACTACATCATGTACAACCACCGCGCACTGTCCATCATCGACAGTTTCGAGGCTGCCCGCCTGCGCGACGCCGAGAACTTCGTCGGCACGAAGGCACAGGTCGAGATGAACGTCGGCTACCGCGTCACCAACAAGGCACTCGTTCGCGTCCGCAAGCACGCCGCAGCCTAAGCCGAGAGGAGGCTCTCTATGTACAGCACCTACGAGCAGTACCAGAGCACAGGCGGCAAGCTCACCGAGGAGCAGTACACGATCTACGCGGCGAAAGCCGAGAGCCTGATCGACTACAAGACACTCCACCGCGCAGACTCCGCACCGCCCGAAATGCGGGCTTCTCTGGGGCTTGCAGAGTGCGAGCTGATAGAGATCCTCGACGGCTATAAAAACGCCGTAGGCGGGCTTGCAAGTGAGTCCATCGACGGCTATTCGTACACCGTCAAAGCAGACCCAGCCGGGGCGCAGAGCCGAGCGATCGACGATGTGCTCCGCCGGTATCTGTTCCGCCCTGATCTGGGCGTCAATCTGTTGTGCAGGGGGCTGGACGCATGACGACCAACACCGACGCGACGATTTACAACGTTGTGCAGGCACAGGACGGCAGCGTCCGAGCCTTCCGGCACTACTTGCCCGCCGTCCATTGGTACGGCAGGCCGGCGGCACAGGCTGACGGCTCCGGCACATCAAGAGCCGACGCCTACTCCGTGCGGATCCCTGACCCTGACGGCTACGTCCCGCCGCGCGTTTGGCGCGAGCTCTCCGATGAGGAGCGGCTCGCCTGCTGGACGGTGCAGCCGGACGACCTGATCGTCAAGGGCAAGGCAGACACCGAAATCAGCGACGAGGACGGACACCGCCTCGAGGAGCTCCCCCAACTCTACGACGAGGTTTGCAAGGTACGTTTTGCCCACGACAACACAGGGACGAACGCCCCGCACATCTACGCAGGGGGGATCTGATGGCAACGCCTACCGTCAACGCCGCGCCGGACACCGAGATCACCGTCAAGGCAAACGGCACGACGACAAAGGCTACGCTCCGATGGAGTAAGTCCATGCCAAGGGAACGGACGGCACAGTTTCGGCAGGCGCAGGCCATGCTCGACAGCGAGGTCATACGCGTGATGGAGCCCTATATGCCGCTCGACACTGGCATGATGATCGCGAGTATGCAGTCCGCCACGCACCCCGGCTCCGGCGAGATCCACGTCAACACCCCCTACGCCGCGAAGGTCAACTACATTTCCGGCATCATGGGCAAGAACGGCCCCAACCGTGGGCGGCGGTTCTTCGACCGCATGAAGGCCGACAAGCTGGCCTATTTCAAGGCGTTTGTCGCTAAAGTGTTAGGAGCAAAGAGCAAATGATCGAAGAAGTACGCGACTATTTCCTGTCGTGCCCCGCGATCAAGCGCAGGGCGAAGATCTTCGGCATAAACAACCTCGGCCCCGACGCACTGGACTACACCGTCGAGAGCGTTCCGGGGAATCCGATCGTCAAGCGCTACACCAACGGCGCGGCGATCCGGGCGAAACAGTTCGTTATTGCCTCGCGCGAGCTTCACTCTTTGGACGCCAAGACGCAGGCGCGGAACGTCGAAACGTTCGACGCCGTGTGTGCATGGGTCGAGGAGCAGAACGCCGAGGGCAATTATCCGAAGATCAGCGAGGGGCAACCCCTCGAAGTCGTCGTCAATTCCTCCGCCTATCTGCTGGGCGTAGACGGAAAGACGGCGCGTTATCAAATTCAAGTCCAGTTAAACTATTTTACGGAGGGATCCACATGAAACAGGTTATCCGCAACATGATCGCGGACTACCTCAAGCCAGCCGACAGCGAGGGCTTCGTCTTGATGGGAACCGGCTTTAACACGTTGGACGAGAGTCCCAACGCGCAGACCGACGAAAAGACCTACATCAATCAGGCGTCGAGCTCTACCTCCATCAAGGGCTACAAGCCGGAGTTTTCTTTTGACTCTGACTTTATCGAGGACGAGGCCGCGATCGCCGATCTGTACGCGATCGGCCGCAACCGTCTGACCGGCGAGGACGCGCAGCGCGAATACGTCCGCGTGGAGCTGTTCAAAACCAAGGACACGAAGGGCTATCCCGCCCGCAAGTTCACCGTCTCCGTCGAGGTCTCCGACCTTGCGACCGGCGACGGCGGCGAGGTTACGAACGTTTCCGGCACGCTGCACCAGATCGGCGAGTTCATCGAGGGCTTTTTCGATACGCAGACCAAGGCCTTCACCGCCGCAAACGCAGGCTAAAACACAGGGAGGATATAAAATGCTGGTAAATCTGAACACGATCGAGCTCGACTTCGACTACTTCGACGCAGATCAGGGCCCCTCTTACATCGAGGGCGCCGAGAATATCGCCAAGATCTGCACCGATATGGAGGGCAAGAGAACCGCCGAGGAGATCCGCGCGGGCTACACCAAAGCCGCAAACGCGACGTCGGAAATGCTCGACTCGATCTTCGGCGCAGGAACCGGCGAGAAGGTCATGCAGGGCAAGAAAAGTCTCAAGCTCTGTGTTGACATTCTGAACGCGCTGCGCGAGTCCGTCGACAAGCAGGCGGCAGAGCTCGCCGCTGTGCAGGCTAAGTACACCCCGAACCGCCTTGCACGGAGGGCTGCTAAATCGTGAACCTGATTCTCGACGATCTGCCGGACACACTGGACGGCGTCGAGATTCAGACGGATTTCCGCTACTGGATCCTGTTCGAGCAGCTCATGCTCGACGAGGATCTGTCACCCCTGCAAAAGGGCGTCAACGCTCTAAACCTGATCTACAAAGGGACGCCAACCGCCACGCAAGGCACCGCGTTGGCGTCCCTTCTGTGGTTCTTTAGGTGCGGGAAGGACGAGGACAGGCGGAGCCGGAGAACAGCGCGGAGCGGCGCAAAGCCCCGCCGCCTGTACGACTACGATCAAGACGCCGAGCGGATTTTCGCGTCGTTTTGGGCCGTCTATGAGATCGACCTGAACGCCGTCCCCTATCTGCATTGGTGGAAGTTCCGGGCTATGTTCGACGCCCTGCCGGACGACTCCGCGATCATGCGGGCGATCTATTGGAGGAGCGTTGACACGAGCAAGCTCAAGGGAGAGGAAAAGAAAAACGCCGACAAGAAGAAGAAATACTACGCGCTGCGAGACTCCCGCGCAGACGTGCAAGGCGACGCTGTCGCCGCTGCGCTTATGCGCGGGGAAGATCCTGCCGCGCTCTTGAACTTGAAGGCGAAGTGATCCATAAATGGCAGACGGTACTCTGCTGTTTGATACATCTATCGACTCTGACGGCTTTAACGCTGACATAGGAAAGCTCGGCAGCGCCGCCGCAAAGGGAATCGCCGCCGCCCTCGGCGTCGCAACTGCCGCCGTTGGGGCTTTCGGCGTTTATGCCGTGAAGTCCGGCGCGGCATTTGATACCGCAATGAGTCAAGTCGCCGCCTCTATGGGCGTTACCGTGGATCAGATCCCGGAGATCTCGGCGAAGGCGAAAGAACTCGGCGCAACCACAAAATTCACCTCGACGCAGGCCGCCGAGGGCTTCAACATTCTGGCCATGGCCGGGCAGAGCGTGGACGATCAGCTCTCCACGATCGGGCCTGTGCTGGATCTGGCATCGGCGGGCGCTATGGATATGGCCGACGCCGCGACCTACGTTACCGGCGCACTCTCCGGCTTCTCTGCCCCTGCAAGCGAGGCGACGCACTACGCGAACCTGTTTGCCAAGGGCGCGACCCTTGCGAACACCTCGGTCGCCGGTTTTGGCGAGGCCGTGAGCGGCTCTGCCGCTGCTGCGTCTAAGTATGGGCAGACCGTTGACTCGTCCACGTTGTCACTACTGCGTTTGGCAAAAGCCAACATCACCGGCAGCGAGGCCTCGACCGCATATAACCGCTTGATGGTCGATCTGTACACAGCATCGGGCGACGCCAAGAAGCAGCTCGACGCGCTGGGCGTGTCCTGCTACGATCAGGCAGGCAATGCCCGCGATCTGAACGACGTCGTAAACGAGCTCGGCACGGCTATGGCGGGCATGACCGACGAGCAACGCGCCGCCGCCGAGAACACGATCTTCTCGATGTACGGTATGTCCGCTTTTGACAATATGCTCAAAGCGGACACTGACACGTGCAACGAGTGGGCGGAGGCTCTCGCCGGTGCCGACTCCGAGTTCGACGGCCTCGGCTCTGCTGCTGGGCAGGCGCAGACACAACTCGACAACCTCGAGGGCGACGTCACACTGTTGTCGTCTGCCTTCGACGGCCTCGCACAATCTGTCTACGCCGGAGCGCAGGGCAGTCTCCGCGAGTTCGTGCAGCTCGGCACGGACTGCATCACGCAGATGCAAGAGGGGTTCGAGTCCGGCGGTGTTGACGGCCTCATGGATGCACTCGGCGCTTGCCTTGCACAAGTCGTCGGCCGCGTGGCAGAACTTGCCCCTACTGTGGTAGAGCTCGCTGTCGGCGTCTTGCAAGCCCTCGTGGAAGGGCTCGGCGCGAACGCAGGAGTAATGCTTCAAGCGGGCGTTTCCATCGTTCAGACGCTCGCACAGGGCGTCTCCGGGCTTGCCTCCTACCTGTTCACCGCTGGGCTTGACCTGATCGGACAGCTCGCGCAGGGCGCAGGCTCGGCGATCCCGCAGTTTCTCTCGACCGTGCTCCCGCAAGTATTGCAGTTCACGAGCAACCTCCGCGCGAATTTCGGGCAGTTCGTGGACGCAGGCATAAACCTGTTGCTCTCGATCGTCGACGGAATTGTAGCCTCTATCCCGACCCTGCTCGAAACGATCCCTCAAATCGTTATCAACATAGCGGGGCTCATCAACGACAATGCGCCGAAACTGCTGCTCGCGGGCGCTCAAATTATCATCAAGCTGCTGGCCGGTATCGTCCAGAATATCCCGAATATTATCGCGGCACTGCCTAAAATCATCGAGGCGATCGTCGCCGTTTTTCAGGCGTTCAACTGGATCAGCCTCGGGAAGAACATCATAGACTTGCTCGGCAGGGGGATCTCCGGCGCGGTTAGTTTCGTGTCGAACGCGGCGCAGAACATTTTCAACACCGTGCGCGACAAAATTGCCGAGCTTCCCTCGGCGCTGCTGAACCTCGGCAGCAATGCGATCTCGAGTCTCGTCTCGGGCGTTCGCGGCATGGTCGCAAGCGCGGCGTCGGCTGGTACAAGCGTCTTCTCCGTGATCAGCTCCGCTGTCGCACAGCTACCCGGCGCTCTGTTGAGCCTCGGCTCTAGCGCAATGAGTGGGCTACTCGGCGCGATCCGCGCGGCAATCGGTGCGATCGGTTCGGCGGGCGCGTCGATCTTGAATGCACTCGTGAGCTCCCTGCTCAATATGCCGTCCCGCCTCATGCAGCTTGCGGCGCAGGCCTGCACGAGCTTCAAGAATGCTTTTACACAAGTGCAGTGGTCTAGCATCGGCGGCAACATTATCCGGGGCATTATCTCCGGCATCGGCTCGGCGATTGGGAGCCTCGTCTCTGCTGCGACGAACGCTGCGAAAAAGGCATTCGACGCCGCCAAGAATGCGCTCGGCATTCACTCTCCCTCGAAGAAATTCGCGTGGATCGGTGAAATGTCCGTCGCGGGCTGGGAGAAAGGCTGGGACGACAGCTACGGCGAGTTCCTGTCCGACGCAAACGACGATATGTCCGCATTTGTGGCGGACGCGCAGAACGTGATCGGCGGCTTCAACGCGGGTGTGGGCGGCAACGCCGCCACCGGCAGGCTCGCGGCAACCGGCGGCGGGACGGTTATCGTCTACCAGACGAACACCGTCAACACGCACGACAGCTACACGCCGTCCGAAGTCACCCGCAAGCTAGAAGATCTGACCGACCGCATGAAGTGGAGGCTCTGACCCTATGGACAAAAAAACAAAGATCACCTACAAGAGCGACCTCGGCGAGATCCTGTTCGCTGTGTCGTCTCCGTTCTGGGTGAGCGAGATCAAGGGCGCGAGCGGCCTCCCGGTCGACGTTGCTGTCTCTGCTGGGTACAAGCAGCAGGGCGGCTCCATCTCAAGCCAAACGGTCAAGCAGCGCACCCTCACGATCAACGGCTCGATCCTGCGCTCGGTGGCAGTCAACCGCCGGAAGATGCTCGACGTCATGGCTCCCTTGCACAAGGGGACACTGACGGTCGAGCAGAACGGTGAGAACTGGTATCTCGAAGTGTACCCGACGCAGGCTCCCGACTTCGACGACGGCGAGGGAGCGCAGGCGTTCCAGTTCTCCGCCGTCGCTCCCTTTCCATATTGGCGCACGACCGCCACCGCGCGGACGATGGTCGGCGGCCTGCAAGCGCTGTTCAAGACGCCATTTTATACCGGCGGCAAGTGGTACATCTCGAAATACTCCGACACATACCTGACGAACGTCCGCAACACCGGCAACGTCAAGATCCCGATCAAGGCTGTGTTCAAAGCTGTGACGGACTGCACCGAGCCGGAACTGTACCACGTCGGCGACCGTACCTACATACGGATCCTCGGCACGTTGTACGCCGGGCAGACGATCACAGTCAACACCGCGTACGGACAGCGCGGGGCGACTCTCACCGATAAGGACGGCACGACCTCCGACGCCTTCCATCGGCTCGACATCGACTCCGATCTCGAACTCGGACTTGACCCGGGCGACAACATACTGCGCTACACGGCGCGGAGTAACCGCGAGGGGCTCCGGCTGTATGTAGTGGCGGAGGAGGGCGTTGTAAATGGCCTTTGAGATGTGGAAAGACGGCTCCCGCGTGGGGCTGTTGGAGGGCTACGACTCGATCCAGTGGCTCACCTACTCCCGCGACTCCGGCGAGTTTCAGATTACGATCTCCGATCCGGCTGTCGCTGCGCTCGTGCAGAAAGGCTCAACGATTCTCAACACTGACACGATGGAGCTCGGCTCGGTCGAATACCTCAAGCCGAAGGTCGATTTCTCCGGCTGCCTGACCGTAGAGGCTCGCGGCTATAACTCCGTGACCATGCTCGATCGCCGCGTCGTGATGGGCACGGTCAATATCTCCAACATCGAGGCGGCTATGATAAAGCTCTACACCGACAACCGGCGCGGGCTGTCCCTGCTGCCGCCAACGGCCCACGGCTACGAGGAGAAAGCCGACTCTCAAATAACGTGGAACTCGGTGCTCGACGCATGGAAGAAGCTCGCAGAGCTGGCCGGGATCGGCTTCGGCTCTGTGTTCAACCGGCATACCGGGCAGAACACGCTCAAGATCTACAAGGGCGTCGACCGCTCGGACGATCGGAGCGCGAACTACTCCGGCGTGTTCGGAGACCGTGCCGGGAATCTGACCGAGATTTCCTTCGAGGACGACAGCTCGAACTACAAGAACGTAGCGATCGTCGGCGGCGCTGGCGAGGGCGCGGATCGCGTTGTGAGAATCGTTGGCTCTGCCTCCGGCGACGACCGGCGGGAGCTGTGGGTCGATGCAAAAGATCTGCAAAAGACCTACCAGATCGCCACACCTAATGGCACATACGACGCGCAGGGCAACCCGGAGTACGACTACACCGACGCAACCTACACGGCGGCAGAATACGCCGCCTTGCTGGATCAGCGCGGGGTCGAGAAACTGCTCGAATGTCTGAACAAGCAGAGTATTTCGTGCTCCGTCGTCGACGGCCCGATGCGCTTCGGCGTGAACTACGGCCTCGAAGATCGCGTCCCGGTCGTCTGCAAAGACTTTCTCGGCCTGCGATTGAGCGCCCGCGTCTCCGGCGTCAAGCTCGTATACGAGGATAACGCGCGTCAAGTCTACCCGATTCTGTCCGACTTTGAATCATTGAGGAGCTGATCTCTATGTTGTGTTTCCCTCTCGATAACACCGAATACGAGGCGGAGGGGCTCGGCCTCGAACACGTCACGCGCTCGCGCGGCGTGTTTGCCGCAGACGACAACCTCCGCGTAAGCGCAGGCGGCGGAATGAACGTCACGATCTCGCCCGGTATCTGCTTTTTGAAGATGGGTGAATATTGGGGCGTGACCGCCCTGCAAAAGACAGCGCTCTCGCTGCCGATCCAGACAGCAGACGGAACGCTCACCCGCAAGGACGCCGTCGTTGCACGGATCGACAAAGTTGCAAACCTTGCCGAGATCGTCGTCAAACCCGGAACCCCTGCAAGCTCGCCGGAACTGCCCGCCATTGTGCGCGACGACGACTACGACGAGATCTATCTCGCATCCGTCACGGTCGGAGCTGGTGTCGTGGAAATCACGAACGCCGCGATCTCCGACTTGCGGCTCGACGAGACGGTGTGCGGCTTGATGGTCGACACCGCTGCGAAAATCCCGACGCAGGCGCTCGCCGATCAGTGGGCGGCGTTCTGGGCGTACATCACCGCAGACGCGCAGGCAGAGGGCGAGGCTGCGAAAAAGCTCTACGCCGCCCTGTACGAGGAAATGAAGGATCTGATCGCCGACGCACCGGCCGCAAAGCTGCAACTCGAAATCGACGACTTGCAGAAACAGATTGACATTATGACCCACAAATACGCCGTCCCCGCGTGGACTGGTAACTGCTATACCGGCTACGCGGTTATGGAGCCGTAAGGCTATAACGAAAGGAGCTATCCTATGAAAGGCTATCCCAAAACATTGCAGACCAAAGCGGATCTCTTGCACCTGATCGCGCTCGCGCAGACCCCGGACAGCGGGATCACGAAGGCGGAGATCGAGGACTCACTCGCCCGCATCGACTACGGCGCGAATCTGCACGTCCCGATCAAGTCGGCGGACGGCAAGAGCTGCACCTTGCCCTATTGCCCGGAGGCTGCCGTCGGGCAGACCGTGACCGCCTCCGGCGCGAAAATCGCCTCCGTGAACCACACGAAGGACGAGAAAGGCGAGCCGGACGAAACGATCGTCGAGTTGAGCAAGACTCCCGGCGACGTCGACGAGCTGCTGATCCCTGCACCTGTCACCGCAGCCGCCCGCATGGGGCTGTCCGTCGCCGATCTCGAAGCAATTAAAGGAGTTGTGAACGCATTATGAGCAGATATATTGTTGAAAGTCTGACCGACCCCCGCGCCAAGATCACGGCGCAGACATGGGGAAACGTGACCGACATCGTCGCGCCGGTCAAGCAGTTTTTGCAGGCGTCCGCCTTGCAGCAGCTCACGATCTCGCCTGACGTGTTGATCGCCATGACCGGCGGCGGCGTGTTCAAGACCACGACCACGATTTTGACCGTCGCAGATCTCGACACCGGCTCCGCCTTCGTGTTTGGCCGCGACTACTACGTCTACTGCTGCGACCCCGGCGACGGCATTTCCGACGAGGTGTACAAGATCAGCCTCAACAGCACCTACCCGGCAGGCTATACTGCCGCAACCTCCCGCAAAATCGGCGGCTTCCATTACGGACAGGTGCGCAACAGCGCCGCGATTGCGGACGTGTCGATCGGCATTGTGCCGCGCAGCGTGTGGACTACGTTCTGGCGTCCGAAGTGTGACCCGGAGGGCATGGTCTACCTGACTGGCGGCATCTGGGCGGATATTTACCTCTCGAGCGACGACGGCAACGGCGGCCTGCGCAGCGTCTACAACGCGACGCCGATCACCGGCACGGAGGGGCTGAACTGGTACATTGCGCTCGAGAAGCTGCGCCGCAGCGGTAAGCGTATGCCGTCCTATGCCGAGTTCTGCATGGCCGCCGAAGGTTCGCCCGAAGGTCTCGACAGCAGCAACGATCAGGCGTGGAGTGCCACGAGCAACAGCGGCCGCCACGCGACCGGCACGATTGCAAAGGCGACGTCCCTCATCGGCTGCCGCGACCTCGTCGGCAACGTCTGGAAGTGGGTGGACGAGCTGTGTCTCGATCCTACCGCGAGCTCGTGGGACTGGAAAGACGTCCTCGGCGCGGGCTACGGCGACGCCTATATTCCGAGCGATACCGCGCTGCTCGCGCTCAACTGTGGCGGCTACTGGGGCAACGGTGTGCGCGTTGGTTCCCGCGCTGTCGGTGCGAGCAGCTGCCCGTGGTACGGCCTCACGAACGTGGGCGTCTGGGGCGTCTGTGACTCTCTGTAATCTGTCTATGCCCGCCTGAAAAGGCGGGCTACTATGTGGGAAATATGGAAACATTCCGCACGAAAGAAAAAATCAAAGATCTGTACGTCTATCTCAACGACAGAATGAAAAGCTGGCCGCAGTACGAGAAGTACGCGCTCTCCGAGTATTGCCGCTGTAAGCTATTGCACATGATCGAGCTCTGCGTAGCGATCAATAAGTCGTCCAAGGCGAAGGCCAAGATCTACGAGCTCGACAACTGCCTGCAAGAGCTGCGCGACTACATGGATGTTGCGCAGCGTGCGCACTACTTGAGCGAGAAGCAATTCCTCGTTGCGAGCAAGCGGATCTCCGAAGTGGGCGGCATGATCGGAAACCTGATTAAAACGCTTCCCCCAACTTAAACAGGCATACGCCGAAGTATTTCGGCTGTGTAGGGGGTCGGCTTATTATGCCTCGCGCTGCACGCGCTCAACTGTGGCGGCTACTGGAACAACGGTGTACACGATGGTTCCCGCGCTGTCAATGCGAACAACTACCCGTGGAACGTCAACACGAACGTGGGCGTCTGGGGCGTCTGTGACTTACTTATTACGACGAGGTCGGCTACGGCTTGCCTCCCGAGATTCTACTTGTAGAGTCAGAGCTGATCTCCTGTCCGGGCTATCCGGCAAACAAAACAAAAGGACGAGCCGCAAGTAAAGGAATTGAAAGAGGCCAACGTGTGATGGGTAAACACAGAATCAATAATATTTTCGACCAAATAACGACCGACGAGAACCTCATGTCCGCATATCGCAAGGCGCGGCGCAACAAGCGTATGTCCTACGCGACGCTGAAATTCACAGAGGATCTCGGAGGCAATCTTCTAAAACTGCAAGCGGAGATCCGCGACGGCTCCTACACGCCGGGGCAGTTTCGCACGTTCAAGATCTACGAGCCGAAGGAGCGCGTGATCCGCGCCCCGCCCTTTCGGGATCGCGTGGCGCAACACGCTCTAATAAACGTCGTGGGCTCGTACTTGATGCACGGTTTCTATTATCATTCCTATGCCTGCGTAAATGGTAAGGGCGGTCACCTCGCGAGCGACATCCTCGCCCGCAAATACCACGAGCTGTACAGCCTGTGGGGCGGCGAGGTCTGGGTGCTGAAAGCTGATATACACCACTATTTCGACAGCATCGACCACGGCGTATTGAAGGCGCAGCTCCGACGGATCATCAAGGACAAAGGCGTTCTACGACTCTGCGATCTGTACATCGACAACAACGGCAAGGACGTCCCGGTCGGGATCCCTGTCGGCAACCTCACGAGTCAGATCTTCGCGAATGTCTACTTGACGGATCTCGACCGCTATCTCAAAGAGCAGCTCCGCGTCCCTTATATGTACCGCTATATGGACGACTTCGTCTGTCTGTTTCGCACCCGCGCGGAGGCCGAGCAATGCCTCGAACAGGCGGAGATCTTCCTTCGTGAGCGCTTGAAACTCGAGCTCAACCCGAAAACGCGGATCTATAAGATTCTGCACGGCGTCGACTTCGTCGGCTACCGGCATTACCCGGATCATAAGCGTGTGCGCAAGGATTCTATCGAGCGCATGAACCGCCGGATCCGCCGCTACCGAATGCGCGGCGACATGACAGCGCAGCAGCTCCTCGCGAGCTTTACGAGCTGGTCGGGCCACGCCGGACACGCGGACTCGGCGCACCTAATCCAGACCATGACACAAAAGGTTATTTCTGCAATATCTGAAAGGACGATCTAATTTATGAAGATCTACGGAATCGACGTCTCCCATCATCAGGGGGCTATTGATTGGGCAAAGACCGCAAGCGAACTCCGCCGCGTAAACAGCGGCACGTCTCCCGGCTTCGCGATCCTCCGCGTGGGATATTCTGCGCGGCACGGAAAAGGCGGCTTGTACATGGACGGCCAATTCCTTAACAACCTGGCCGCTTGCGAGAAGTACGGCGTTCCCGTGGGCGTTTACTTCTACTGTTACGACACCAGCCCAGCCGCCGCAAGAATCACCGCCCAGCAAGTTGTAAAAATGCTGTCGGGCCACAAATTCGCGTACCCCATTTACTACGACGTGGAGTACGAAAAATACCACTTGAACTGCGGCAAGGTGCAGAACACGGCGATCATCAAGGCGGCGCTCGAGGTTCTCGAGCAGGCGGGCTATTATGCCGCCGTCTATTGCAGCCGAGACTTCTTCCTCAACTACACGAACCTGTCGAGCTTGTCCGGGTTTGATAAGTGGGAGGCCGCCTACACCTCGAGCGACACCGCCTCCGTCGAGAATGGGCTGTGGCAGTATAGTTCAAAGAACGCGCTCGGGATTGCGGGCTTCGGCTCCTCCCTCGACTGCGACGTGTCCTACAAGGACTACCCGGCGATCATGCGCTCTGCCGGGCTCAACGGCTACGAGAAGCAGACCGAGACCACGGCAGAGGAAACGCCCGCCGCCCGCTTGCAGAAGATCCACATCGGGCCCGTCTCGCAAGGCGACGCCGACGCGATTCTCGCCCTCTGCAAGGATCGCGGGCTCACCGACCCCGACAAAAAGCTGTACTCTAGCGAGTGGGTCTGAGCGCGGCGCACAGACGTTGCAGCGCTTAGGAGTATAAGTTTATGCTCTCGCGCAATCAACCGCCCTGCGCGGGCTTGCAAGCCGCTACTCGAGAGGATCCGCAAAGTGCCCTATCGCAAAGGAGTAAAACTATGGACAAAATCAAAACCTACGCCGTGTTCGTGTGCGGCATCTTCGGCGTTATGTGGGGCAGGCTCGGTGCGCTCGCATGGCTGATCCTCGCGCTGCTGATCTTCAACGTCGCGGACTGGATCACCGGCTCCGCTGCCTCTGCCGTCGAAGGGAAAGGCATTTCCAGCGACGCCGGGCGGCGCGGCATCGTGAAGAAGGTCGGCTACTGGATCGAGATCGGCGTCTGCCTCGTCGTGGATATGCTGCTCGTCTACGCGCTGCCGGAGCTGTCGATCGGCGCGACCGTCGTCACCTTCACACACCCGATCGTCGCCCCGATGGTCGCCGTGTGGCTTGACTTGAACGAGATCCTCTCCGTTATCGAGAACCTCGGCCGCATGGGAGCACCTGTCCCGGAGTGGCTGTCCAAGTTCATCACCGTACTGAAAAACAAGGTTGACGTCGCGGGAGAAAAAATTTCCGAAGATGAAGATCTGAAATAATGTTCAAGCCCTGCGTGGAGTTTTTCGTACTCCATGCAGGGCTTTTTATACAGGTTTACGTACAGGTTTACGAGTGCTTACATGGCTTTATAGGTGGTTTTCAACCGTTTTCGCGAGGCAAAGAAAAAGCTCGGATTCAACGTTTTATCGTTAAAATCCGAGCTTATGATGGAGCGGGATACGAGTCTCGAACTCGCCACCTACTGCTTGGGAAGCAGTCACTCTACCGGATGAGCTAATCCCGCATCAGTGACTGCTATTATAGCGCAAATCAGGTAGGTTGTCAAGGGGGCAAGTTGGCGGCAACGGCAAAGCGGCAGAGCCCCTCACCTTTAAATCATACTGAACAAATCCACCTGGCTCGTTTCGGGCAGACTGCCCAAAGCGCCGACGGCGCGGAGCTTGTCAAAAACAGACTGCGCCACACCGCTGGCCTGCTGCAATTCCTCCACCGAGATATACTCCTGCCCGTGCATCGTGGCCTGCTCCAGCGCCACGGCGGCGGCATCGCCCAGACCGCGGATGGCCGTAAACGGCAGACGGACCTTGCCGTCCTCGACCACATACTTGCTGGCATAGCTCTTGCCCAGCTCGATCGGCAAAAACTCGCAGCCGCGCTGCAGCATCTCGTTTTCCAGCTGCAGGCTGACCAAGGCGTCATCGTCCTTGGCGGTGCGCTCGTCCTTGGGGATCTTTTCGTTGTCCTTCAGGTGCTGCTTCGCCACGCGGACGCCGCCAACGGCGGCCTCGTAGTCGATATCCGCGCCGCGCACCGTGAAGTACACCGCGTAGAAGATGGCCGGATGGTAGACCTTGAACCACATCAAGCGGATGGCCGCCATCAGGTAGGCTACGGCGTGGGCCTTGGGGAACATATACTTGATCTTGCGGCAGGATTCGATATACCAGTCGGGCACGTCGTGCTCGCGCATGGCTTCCTCCCAGCCGGGCTTAAAGCCCCCTTTGGCGACCTTGCCTTTACGCACGGCCTCCATAATGTCAAAGGACATCTTCGGTTCCAGGCCCTTGCGCAGCAGGTACAGCATGATACTGTCACGGCAACCGATAACCTCCGCGATGGTACATGTGCCCGAACGGATAAGTTCGTCGGCGTTGCCGGTCCAGACATCGGTGCCGTGGGACAGGCCGGAAATCTGGATAAGCTCGGAAAAATTCTTCGGCTGTGCATCCAAAAGCATCTGACGCACAAAGTTTGTGCCCATTTCCGGGATGCCGAAGGTGCCGGTTTTGGAGCCGATTTGCTCTTCGGTCACGCCCAGCGCTGCCGGGCTGGTCAGCAGGCTGTACACCTTCTCGTCGTTCATCGGGACCGAGTCGATGGGGATGCCGGAGTATTCCTCAAAGAATTTGTAGAAGGTCGGCACATCGTGGCCCAGCTCATCCAGTTTGAGCAGCGTGTCGTGCAGATATTTAAATTCAAAGTGGGTGGTCAGCAGGCCGCCCTTGACATCGTCCGCCGGGTGCTGGATGGCGCAGAAGTCGTAGATATCGAACGTATCCGGCACGACGACCATGCCGCCGGGGTGCTGGCCGGTCGTGCGCTTGACGCCGGTGCAGCCCATGACAAGGCGGTTTTCCTCGGCACGGTTGACGGTCTTGCCGCGCTCCTCGAGGTACTTTTTGACGTAGCCGTAGGCCGTTTTGTCCTGCAAACCGGAGACGGTGCCCGCCTTAAAGACGTTTTCCTTGCCGAACAGTTCCTCGGTATAGCGGTGGACGTGGGACTGGTACATACCCGAGAAGTTCAGGTCGATATCGGGTTCCTTGTCTCCGTAGAAGCCCAGGAAGGTTTCAAAGGGAATGTCGTGGCCTTCGACGATCATTTTTTTGCCGCAGACCGGGCAATTTTTGTCCGGCAGGTCGAAGCCGTCAAAGTGGATGCCGTCGTTGATCCACTCGCTGTGCTTGCAGTTGGGGCAGAGATAATGCGGCGGCATCGAGTTGACCTCGGAAATGCCGGAGAAGTGCGCCACAGCCGATGAACCGACGGAACCACGGCTGCCGACCTGGTAGCCGCCCGCATTGGAGTAAGCCACCAGACGCACGGCGATGACGTACAAAACCGCGTAGCCGTGGCCGCAGATGGAATCCAGCTCCTTTTTCAGCCGCTTTTGCAGCACATCGGGCAGCGGGCTGCCGTAGTCGCGCGCCGCATGCTTCCACGTGTCGTCGCGCAGCTCCTGTTCCGCGCCCGGGATGCTGGGCGGGTAGGTGCCCTTGGGGATGGCGCGCAGGTTGTTGTCGATGGTCGCGGCGATCTTGTTGGGGTTCGTCACCACAATTTCATACGCCTTTTCCTGCGGCAGGTAGCTGAAATCTTCCAGCATATCGGGCGTGGTGCGGAAGTAGAGCGGGGCCTGGTTGTCCGCGTCCTTGAAGCCGTTGCCTGCCTGCAGAACAGCGCGGTAGATCCAGTCCTCCGGCTCCTGAAAGTGGGAGTCGCCCGTGGCGACAACCGGCTTATGCAAGTCCTCGCCCAGCTTTATGACGGTGCGGTTGAAGTTTTTGATGGCCTCGATCGAGTCCACCTGCCCGTTGCGCACCATGAATTCATTGTTGCCGAGCGGCTGCACTTCGAGATAATCGTAATAATCGGCAATGCGGAGCAGCTGTTCGTAGGGCTGACCGGCCACGATCGCCCTGTAAAGCTCACCTGCTTCACAGGCCGGGGAGAGCAGCAGGCCCTCGCGGTACTGGTTCAGCAGACTGCGCGGCACGCGCGGTTTCTTAAAGAAATACTGCGTGTGGGCGGCGCTGACAATGCGGTAGAGGTTCTTTAAGCCCACCTGATTCTGCACCAATATAATAAGGTGGTAGTATTTCTTCTTCAGCACCTCTTTGTTGCCGCCGAGGCCGGTGTTGATAGACTCCACCGTATGGATGTCCTTTTCCTCGAGGTCGGTCAGCATGACCTCATAGATGCGGGCCAGCGCCATGGCGTCATCGACGGCGCGGTGATGGTTGAAGGGCGGGATCTCGAGGTGCTTGTTGATGGTGTCCAGCTTGTAGTTGCGCAGACCCGGAAAGAGTGCCTGCCCCATCGGCAGTGTGTCGATATAGGTGTTTTCGTCCCAGCTGACGCCCGCCTTCTCCCCTGCTTTGCGGATGAACAGCATATCAAAGCTGTGGGCGTTATGGGCCACAAGAATGTTGTCCCCGCAAAATTC
>OLPN01000511.1_pt1 | contig 40004 bp, 33 predicted proteins | sample 1672601 | NCBI WGS metagenome assembly OLPN01 (sample SAMEA3136704, study PRJEB25190) | human gut metagenome | reverse complement strand
TAACTTCCCATGCTTCATCCCATCCAAGACCTTCTTCATCCATTAAGATTCTCATAAGTTCTGCAACAGATACTGTTGGATGAGTATCGTTCATCTGGATCGTCATCTTCTCGTAAAGTTTTGTAATGTCATCGTGGTTTTTCTTATATTTGGCTACTGCTGCCTGTAAACTTGCAGATACAAAGAAATACTGCTGTTTTAAACGAAGCTCTTTTCCTTCGTAGTGATTATCGTTTGGATATAATACTTCTACGATGTTCTTTGCAAGGTTCTTCTGTTCTACTGCTTTGTCATATTCACCTTTATCAAAAGAATCCAGCTGGAAGTCAGTGATCGCTTCTGCATCCCAGATCCTTAATGTATTAACGATATGATTTCCATATCCTACGATCGGATAGTCAAATGGGACTGCCATAACTGACTGATAGTTCTCCTGAATGAAGTTGGTTCTTCCAGTTGCTTCATCATATTCTGTACGGATATTTCCACCGAAACGTACTTCTTTGGCATATTCCGGACGTTTTAATTCAAATGGATTTCCATTCTTTAACCATTCATCTGGTACTTCTATCTGATATCCGTCTTTGATCTTCTGTTTGAACATTCCGTATTGATAGCGGATTCCACATCCATAGGCTGCATATCCAAGTGTTGCCAATGAATCAAGGAAACATGCTGCCAATCTTCCAAGACCACCATTACCAAGTGCTGGGTCTGGTTCCTGGTCTTCAACGGCATTCAGATCTACGCCTAATTCATCGAGTGCTTCTTTCACTTCTCCATACATACTCATATTAATGAGGTTATTTCCAAGTGCTCTTCCCATCAGGAATTCCATGGACATATAATATAAAATCTTTGGGTCTTTCTCTTCGTAGGTCTTCTGAGTATCCATCCAGTCCTCAATGATCCACTCTTTTAGGGCATAAGCCACAGCCTGATAAATCTGCTGCTGGGATGCATTATTAAGCTCAACTCTGAACTGAGTCTTTAGATTATTGAGTACTTCCTGTTTAAACAGTTTCTTATCAAATCTTTCTGTTTTCATGATTGTCTCTTCCCCTTTCGTATTCCCAGTGTGTTATTAATTTTATCATATAAATTGGAAATATGATACAAAAATTACAAATATCATTTGTATTTTTTTTCGTAAGTTCTTCTATTTATACAAACTAGCTGCCACGCATAATTTTCCATATCCAATTTCATTGTTTGGATAGTCCAAAAATCCATTCATTTTCCTTGCACCTTTATGAAAATAAGCTTTGATCCGCTCTCCATACAAATAAGGATCATTTTTTCTTATGATCCCCCATTCCATCAAAAGAGCTGCCGCTCCTGTGACAAATGGCGTTGCCATTGACGTCCCGGACAAACTGTTTTCACCGCCTCCCGGTGCTGCTGCCAAAATTCCAACTCCAGGTGCCACAAGATCTGGTTTCTTTACACCATATCTTTGATCACCCCGCCCCGAAAAATCTGCATAGGACTGATATCTGACATCATACGCACCTGCTGAGATCACATTTTCTGCAGTTGATGGGATTGTTAAAGTAAACTCTTTATCTGGCTCTAAAAATCTAGTTTCCTGATTACTTCCTAAGGATACCGGAAGCCACATCTGATATTCCCCATTTCTGATATTTCGTGGAATCAATGTAAGATTCCATTGTCCACTCTCTATATGATTCCCTTCCTGCACAATAAAACTAAGGAATATTTCCTGCCTTACATTGTACGGTGTTGGATAACCATTGTATACAAACACGATCGTATTTCCATATGAATATTGTGACTTTCCCTGTTGATCTGTGATCTCATAAGATATTCCCGATGGAGATTCCAGCTGTATTCTTAACTCATCCACGAAATCTTTCCATATCTGGAGATTTAGATTCTGCTCAAATGGTGCAATATCCAATAAGATTTTTTGTTCTTCCTTAATCAGCTTTCCTTGTTTATGCTTTCCACTATTTCCCTCATTTCCTGTTCCAATGCAGATCGTACATTTCCATTGCTGTGCGATCTGTGATATAAATCTTTCTAACAAGGAATTTCCTCTGTGGTCTCCATAATTATGTCCATAACTGATATTGACCGCAACCGGCCGTCCTGCCTGTGATGCTTCATTGATCACATATTGTAATGCTGTCATCAATTGTGTCGTCCTTGGGAAACCTTGTTCTCTCGTATCTCCCAATTTCACAACGATCAGTTCTGCCTCTGGTGCAACCCCGTTTATCCCGGCACAGATTGAAGCTACATGTGTTCCATGCCCAGATCGATCTCTGCTCCGAAAATCGTATCTTTCACTTTCTGAGTGCAATACTTTATTGATTTCTTCTTTTGTATAGAGATTTCCGTTAAGAAATGGTTTAGGCGGACTTCCTTTGACCGTTTGATCCCATAGTGCATAAATCTTAGTATCTCCATTTTCATCTATAAAATCTGGGTGAAAAATATCAATCCCTGTATCGATCACAGCGACAAAAACACCTCTTCCAGTCAATGAAAGAGGTGGATTCTTGACCGACAACATACAAGATGCGGCTATCGATGGCTGTCGGCTTAATAATAGATTTTTCGGTTTTTCTATATAAATAACTTGTTCATTTGCCCCAAATGCTTCCAACTCGTCTTCTTTTATATAGGCGATCGCATAACCCATACTCAACGGTTCGATCCTCGTTGTGTCTGACCATCTGATCGTATCAAGTGTGCCTGCGTAGCGAAATATGATCTCCCACTGATCCGTTTCTTTATCGTATCCTGCATCTAAATCCTTGGATCTCTCCCGTTCTTCTTCGCTAAGATCCAGAGCAAGATTTAATTGATTTTCAAACTTTTCATCCTGTTCCATACGATACCTGCACACTTTCGTTTTTCTTATCTTATGCAAAATCTGTGGGGTTTATTCTCAGATTGCTCATATCTCTTTTTTGCAGTATTTCCATACGGATGCACAAATTCCGTAAACAGAAGATGCTGTCATGATCCCTGCCGCAACTGCCACTGCGATCAGCAATGTTTTTTGTCCATATAAATAAAATAAATGCCACTGTTTTGCTAATACATAATTCATCGTATAGTATAAATTTCCACCTGGTACTAATGGAATGATTCCCGTGATCAAAAATACTGTTACAGGAGTCTTTAAGATCCTTGCCATTGTTTCTGCATAGATCGTCGCAACTACGGCCGCTGCCAGGTTCGCCACAAATGTACTTGGCATCTCATTCCACACGATAAGGTAGGCGATCCATGATACCATCCCAGAAATCCCAGCCATACAAAGTTTCTTCCCTCGAAGGTTATAAAGTACTGCAAATCCAAAACTTCCAACAAAACTTGCCAGTACCTGTATGATCTCTGCTTTCATTTATAACACACCTCCTAAGAACATCAATGCCATAAAAGAACCTGCTGCAAGGAATACAGCTAACAGTATCGATTCACAGACTCTTAAGATTCCTGACATCATGTCTCCACCGATCATATCCCGAAGTGCATTAACAAATGCAACTCCAGGAACCAACAGCATGATATTACCGATGATGATCTTTCCATAATCCTCCGTCAGTCCGAATTTTGCACTGATATATGCAAATGCTGCAACAAAAAATGATAATAGAAAGTTTAATACCATTTCGTTGGGTGCTAAGATCTTAATATATCTTGCAAAGACCGCGACAAATGCCCCTGCGATCATTGCTATGATCCCTTCTGTAACACCACCTCCATAAAATGAAGTCCATGCTGCTGCAATGACCGCTGATGTAAGAACTTCCTCTGTAAAAACGACGAATTTTCCCTTTTTAATCTCTGCGATCTTTCGTTTTACTTCCTCTTCTTCCGGAAGTTCTTTGCACATATATCTTGATAACTGATTTAACTCATCCAGTTTGGTAAAGTCTGTCTTATATGACCTGATACGCTTTGTCTGCGTTAAGATTTCTCCTTTTTCATCTTCGATCGTTGTTACAATACTTGATGTGATAGAAAATACATTGGCTTCTTTTGCTCCATACGCCTTGCAGATTCTTGAAATCGTATCTTCTACCCTTGAAACACCTGCTCCTGACACTAGCATGCATTCTCCGATCTCCATTGCGTATTTTAATACTTTTTTCATTTCCATAACATCTATCTCCTGCTATCTATTGTATCGAAATTGACTGTATTGTAACACAAAAGAAACCCTTGTGCTATGATCACACAAGGATTTCATGTAAAATTCATCTTTTATTTACATTTTTAAGTCTTTTATTTTACCGTGATTTTGCATTTTACAGTTTTACTTCCGGATCTTACAGTGATCACTGCAGTTCCTTTTTTCTTTGCTTTGATCACACCTTTTGAAGTAACTGTTGCGACTTTTTTGTTATTTGATTTATAAGTTACTTTCTGAAGACTTGTTAACGGTGTAACTGCTGGTTTCAGTGTCATTGTTTTACCTTTTTTCAAACTTACTTTCTTTACAACACCTGTAATCTTCTTTGTTTTTACTGCCTTTTTCTGAACTGTGATCTTAATGTTTTTCTTTAATCCGCTCTTTAAGGTTACTGTGATCGTTGCTTTTCCTGTCTTTTTACCTGCTGTGATGGTGCAAGTTCCATTTGTACTTCCAGAGACTTTTACTGCTTTTGTATTGGAAGATTTCCATGTTGTCACAAAATCACCTTTGGCAAGACCAGAAACTTTTAAGACTTTTGTTTTCTGTTTTGTTTTCAATGGCAGTTTTGTTGCATTTACTTTCATTGTTGCTGAAAGCTTTTTACCTATTGTTTTTGTTTCTTTTTTGCCACATTCAGAACATGTGCGTGTCTGCACTGCTGCTGAAAATACAGTTGCATCTGTGGTTGTCTTCCATTCAGAAAAGTTATGTCCTGCAGGAATTGCTTCTTCTTTTTTCTCTCCGCATCTTTCACATACCAGATGTTTCACACCTGCTTTTGTACAAGTAGCTTTTTCTGTACTCTCTACTTTCCATTTATGTCCCTGTGCTGGGATTTCTTCTGAAGATTCCACATAACCACACAATTCACAGAAAGTTTTTTTCGTACCTGTTAATGTACAGGAACCAGGATAGATATTAGAACGTGTGATCATCTGATGTTGATGATTCTGAACATATTCAAAATAAACTTCTGCATTATAAAAATCATCACTGCTTAAGTTTGCTATACCCCACTCTTCTCTGTTACCTCTATAGCAGATTCTTTTAATTGGCTGATAATCTGTAACAAATTTATCTGGAAATTGCCTGACAGACTTAGGTAAGATCATTATTTTCAGATTTTTACATCCTGCAAATGCCAAATCTCCAATTGTACAAACACCTTCTTCAATATCAAATTCTTCAAGCCCTGTACAATTTGAAAAGGCCCCTTCTCCAATCTTTGTAACTGTTCCTGGAATTTTCAATGTCTTAATTCCACTACATCCTTGAAATGCATTTTTCTCAATCGTTTTGATATTTTCTGGTATGTCAATATTCTTCAATCCGCTGCATCCGTAAAAAACTCCTTCTGGAATCGTATTCCATGTGCTTGGTATTGTAATATTTTCAAAACTGCTGCAGTTTGCAAATGCATAATCCTGGATACGGCTCACATCTGAAAAATCAAATTTATTCAGCGATGTGCAACCCCAGAAAGCTTTTGAACCAATCGACTTTATTTTACTACCAGGCAGATCCACATCAGTCAGAGCAGTACAGTTAAGAAAAGTATATTCTCCCAACATGATCATTGTAGATTCTTTTACTTTTACACTTCGAAGTGCTGTACATCCTTCAAAAGCATTTTTGTATGTCATGAAATTTCCAGTAAATTCTGCATTTTCCAGATCTGTGCAATCTTTAAATGCACATTTACCGAGCGAAAGAAGTTTGTTTCCTATAGCATTTGTTGCTCCCTCAACTGCAATATTCTTAAGTTTCTTACATCCTTCAAATGCACTGTTCCCGATCTTTGATAAGCTTCCTTTTACCGTAACAGTTTTAAGTGTTGGATAATTGATAAAATTTCGTTCTCCCAGTGCTGTAATTCCATCTCCTATGATCACATCTGTGATCTTTTCTTTATATCCAAACCATGGGGACCAGTCTGGTGTTACACCTGTTCCTTCAATCACCAGTTTGCCACTGTCATAAACTGTCCATGTAATCTCTGTTTTACTAGTTTCATCAGAGATTGTTTCACTATGTACCACACTACCGTATTCTGAAGCTGTTACAGCTGCCTTTACCAAAGCTTTTTTAGTCTCTTCATTTTGTACTTCTGTCTTGGTACCGGCATACACACGTATCCCCTCTACATGTACTGCTGACATTATTGTCACTGCAGACAAGCCAATTGCTAACATTTGTTTCCACTTCATGCTTTTCCCCCCCCCTATTTTTTGACTTTGTATAGATATTTTTACAGCTACAACATAAATTTTATAATATCTATAAAAAATCGTCAATATAGATATTCTGAAAAAGAAATCTACAAAAAGAAAAACGATTACAAACACTATATTAGTTAGGTTTATAATCGTTTTTCAACTATAAAAGATATATAGTTTTATTATTAATCATCAATCTTATGTGTCCAAGCAACCGCCAATGCACCTGCACCAATATGACATGCAACACTTAAAGATAACGGATCTTGCTGGAATTCCATTCCTGGAAATTCTGCCATCAGTTCTTCTTTCCATTTGAGCGCTGCCTCTTCATCTTTTGTATATGCAGACTGAAGATATGCGTGTTTACCAAAATCTCCATCTGGGAAACGCTCTTCTAACTCTTTTCTTACTGCTGCGATCATCTTTTTCTTTGCCTGTTTGACACCTCTTGTCTTCGCAAATGCATCCAGCTTCTCGCCATGGATCTGTAAAACTGGTTTGATTCCAAGCACTGTACCGATGGCTGCTCCTGCTGCTGTAACACGTCCGCCTTTCTTCAGATACTTTAACGTATCTACCATGATATAGATTCCAGAATCTAATTTGTCTGCTTCTAAAATGTCTTTGATCTCTTTGGCTGACTTTCCTTCTTCCGCTAATTTGGCCGCATCTAAGACAGACTGTCTCTGTGTGACAGAAATCCTCTGGTTATCTACAACCTGAACTTTTCCATCGTAATCATCTGCTAACATTGCCGCTGTCGCACAGGAACTGCTTAATCCACTAGACATCGCGATGTGCACGATCTCATCATGGTCTTCTAATAACTTCTCCCACAGATCCAACACATCTCCAGGTGCAGGCTGAGATGTTTTGATATCTTCATCTTCGTTTAATTTCTGATAAAATTCATCCTGTGTTAATGTAATATCTTCAAAATATAATTCTTCGTTAATATAAAATGGCATTGGAATCACTGAGATTCCTAATTCTTTACCTTCTTTTTGAGTAATTCCGCTGTTACTATCTGTTACGATCGCAATCTTGCCCATTCTTCTAATCCCTTTCTTTAAATTTCCTATCAATATATCTATTTTTTGCCTTTATCTCACATCATAACAGAGATTCATAGATATCGTCAAAGGTTTTCCCCTCATATTTTGAAAAAATACATAACTATTTTGTGATTTCCTGCAAAAATCTTGCAATTGGAAATCCTACAACATTGTAGTAATCTCCTTCGATCCCTTTGATAAAGACAGCTGCTTTTCCTTGAATTCCATAAGACCCAGCCTTATCCATAGGTTCTCCAGTCTTGATATAATGATCGATCTGCTCATCACTGATCTCATAAAATGTAACTTTTGTTTCTTCATAAAATGTTTTTGTTTTTCCATCTTCGATGACGCAAACTCCTGTATACACTTCATGTGTCTGTCCGCTTAACATCGTAAGCATTCTTTTTGCGTCCGCTTCGTCTGTCGGTTTCCCAAGAATCTGTCCCTGATATGCTACAACGGTATCTGCTCCCACGATCATACTTTGTTTCTCTGACTTCTTATATATGTCTTTTGCTTTGATCGATGCTAATTCCATAACTACTTCATTTGGTGCTGTTTTTGTTGTGATCTCTTGTGCATCGCTTGGCATAACATCAAATTTCAGATCGGCAAGTTCCAGGATTTCTTTTCTTCTTGGGGAAGCAGATGCTAATATAATATGTTTCATTTGTTTTATCCTCTTATTTGGGTTTATTTTACTTGAGTTATCAAATTCTCCTATAGAACAAAAAAGCAGCTTTTCATACACTTTCGCATACAAAAAGCTGTTTTGTCATTCTTAATTAATCTTCAATCTTTTCTTCTAATTTCAGATTGATTCTTCCCATCTTGTCGATTTCTAATACTTTGACAGCTACTTTGTCTCCGATATTCACGACATCTTCTACTTTCTCAACTCTTTCATTAGAAAGTTTTGAAATGTGGATCATTCCGTCTTTGTTTGGAGAAAGCTGTACAAATGCACCGAAGTTCATGATCCTTACAACTTCACCTTCGTAAATATCTCCAACATTCAATGGTTCTACGATGGATTTGATGATGCTGATCGCTTTATCGATCATTGCCTGATCTTCACTTAAGATATCGATACGTCCGCTTTCGTCAATATCGATCTTAACACCTGTTTCATCAATGATTCCATTGATCGTTTTACCCTGTTTACCGATAACTTCTGAAATCTTCTCAGGATCGATCGTATACTGAGAGATCTTTGGAGCAAATTCTCCGACGTGGTCTCTTGCAGCTGGGATCACTGGATTCATAACATCATGAAGGATATGTGTTCTTGCTTCTTTTGTTCTTGCAATCGCTTCGCGGATGATCTGTTCTGTCAATCCATGAATCTTGATATCCATCTGGATCGCTGTGATACCTTTGTCTGTACCTGCTACTTTAAAGTCCATATCTCCAAAGAAGTCTTCTAGTCCCTGAATATCTGTTAAGATGATGTAATCGTCATCTCCTTCTCCTGTTACAAGTCCAACAGAGATACCTGCAACTGGAGCTTTCACTGGAACACCTGCTGCCATTAATGACAGAGATGAAGCACAGATACTTCCCTGAGATGTAGATCCGTTAGATTCCATGATCTCTGATACTGTACGGATCGCATATGGAAATTCTTCTTCACTTGGTAATACTGGAACTAACGCACGCTCTGCTAATGCACCATGTCCGATCTCACGACGTCCTGGTCCTCTGCTTGGTCTTGTTTCTCCTACAGAATAAGAAGGGAAGTTATAGTGATGCATATAACGTTTTGTAGTTTCTGTTACATCGATTCCGTCAAGACGCTGTGCTTCAGATAATGATCCAAGTGTTGTTACTGTCATAACCTGAGTCTGTCCTCTCTGGAATAATGCAGATCCATGAACTCTTGGTAAGCAGTCAACTTCTGCATGAAGTGGACGGATCTGTTTGATTTCACGACCATCTGGACGTTTGTGATCTTTTAAGATCATCTTACGAACAGTCTTCTTCTGGAATGCGTAAACAGCTTCACCGATCTGTGCTAACCATTCTTCATTCTCAGCATATCTTTCTTCTAATTTCTCTTCGATCGCACGAATATTTGCTTCTCTTGTCTGTTTATCATCTGTAAATACAGCTTCTTCCATTGCTTCTGGTGTAATGAAATCTACCATATCATCATACATCTCTGGATCTACGATATGATGTTCGTAGTCATGTTTTTCTTTTCCACATTCAGCAACAATTGTGTCGATGAATTTGATGATCTCCTGGTTTACTTCGTGAGCTTTGAAGATTGCTTCTAACATCACATCTTCAGGTACTTCATTAGCACCAGCTTCGATCATAATAACTTTCTCTCTTGTAGATGCAACTGTTAATGCAAGATCAGAAACTTCTTTCTGTGCAGAAGTTGGGTTGATCACGAATTCTCCATCGATCAGTCCTACCATTGTAGATGCTGTAGGTCCGTCAAATGGGATATCAGAGATTGCTGTTGCGATTGCAGAACCAAGCATAGCTGTAAGCTCTGGGCTGCAGTCTGGATCTACAGACATAACTAAGTTGTTTAATGCAACGTCATTTCTGTAATCTTTTGGAAACAGTGGTCTCATTGGGCGGTCGATTACACGGTCTGTTAAGATCGCATTCTCAGAAGGTTTTCCTTCTCTCTTTAAGTATCCACCTGGAATCTTACCTACTGCGTATAATTTCTCTTCATATTCTACACTTAATGGAAAGAAATCAATTCCATCTCTTGGTTTTTCAGATGCTGTTGCTGTAGATAATACAACAGTATCACCGTAGTGCATAAATGCTGCACCGTTTGCCTGTGCTGCAACACGTCCAACTTCAACCATCAGTGTACGTCCTGCAAGTTCCATGCTAAACTGTTTTGTCATAGTTCGTCTCCTTTATATTCTTTTGTCTTAAGGCGCCGAAACAACTGAAAAACCGACTACTTTGCTGCTTCTCTTCATGGTTTCTTCCACTGATTGGCTGTAATAAGCTTTTCAGCAGTCTCGGAAAACGCCTCAGTAACTTAGTTAGTATATCACGGTTTCCTAAAAAAAACCAGACGCAATTTATCAAAAATCTTCCATACCATATAACCAAGTGCAGCTCCAGCTGTATTAGTCATCACATCATCGATCTGTGCATATCCTCTTCCAGTCATATGCTGCATCACTTCAAGTGTACAACTGATCAGACACGCACTTCCTACACACATCCAGATTTTTCGAATTCTCTTAAATGCAATCGGCAGCAATACACCATATGGGATAAACATAATGATATTTTCCACAAAATACGCATGAGCGATCATTGAATTCCCCCATGTTTCAAATAATTTTAAACTTACATCCGTTCTTGTTCCTGGTTCTCTTGAGAAAAATCCTACATTAATAAATACGATCGCATAGATCACGATCAGTGTCCAAACATATTTCTTTCTATGAAAATGTTTCCCTTGTGGAAAGATCATGTCAAACATCTTTAACAGCATCAAAAATACCATTCCGATACTGCATGCGACAATCAGATATCTTAATGGCTCCATCATATCCTCTTTTATAAAAAATGAAAGATATTTTATTTTTTGTAACAACTTATCTGCCTCCTCTCTTTTGCTTTCTTTTCCCTATTCATAATTTACGCTATCATATTTCTTTAAAGAATAAACGAATATGGTGTGAGTGGTTATTTATATGATGCGAAATGTAAAAGAGGATGCCGTTTCTTTCGACATCCTCTTGGTTTAACTAACAACTTCTTAATGTTCTTACTTTTGGTTCAGCAACTTTTTTATCTTCTGATACCCATAAATCTTTGTAATTTAATTTTAAAAGTCCTGTAATCATTAAGCTTAATACTAAGATCATTGCGACTGTTCCTAAAAAATGAATCATCATATTCTCCTTTTTTATTTTTTGTATTCTGTATTATGTATTTTCTATGTGTATTTTATCAAATTATTTCTACTCATTCAATCTATTATGATATTTTCTAGGAAATGACGATACTATATATATAACTTTCTTGAGATAACCAGCAATCTTCTCAAGAACTATTATTGATCACAGAAGGATTTTGTGCAATTTGTAGTACCAATTTTTGTAGTAAGAATATAGGATTATGATAATGACTATACCGAACTCTTACGATCATTCGTTATAATCCAAATTTTTCTATGATATTTTTCTCCGTACTGAGCTGTAATCAGTGCGCCACTTCCTTTTCCTGCACTTGTGATAATGATTTCATCTGAAAAAGCCGCTATGTATAGTGGTTCAGTTGTCAAGACAAAAATCTAAGACTTTCATAATGAACTGATAGGGTGATAAGTTACTGTATCTGTAGAGACGTACATAGGATGAACTAGTTTTCTTTACAGATAATTAAGCTACATATGACATTAGCATTGCAGGATAATAATATTCCGCTGGTGTATGATAATCCAATGCAGAATGATATCTTTCAAAGTTATAGGTGTGAACATATTGTTTGATAGCTGCTCTGGCTTCTTTGATATTATTATATTGTGTCAGGTAAGCTTCTTCATACTTAAAACTTCAAAACCATCGTTCGATCATGATATTATCAGCCCAACGACTTTTTCCATCCATGCTCTGACGGATACCATTTTCTTTTACAAAATCGATATATTGCTGGCTGGTAAACTGACATCCCTGATCTGAGTTCAAGATCTGAGGTTTGGCTATCTTAAATGCTTTATTTAATGCATTGAGCACCATTCGGGTATCAAGAGTATCATCTACTTCCCATCCGACGATACAGCGGCTGTACCAGTCGATCACTGCAGTCAGATACAGAAATCCGTGTTTGATCGGGATATATGTAATGTCAATGGACCATGCCTGATTTGGCTTATCGATGACAGCGTTGCGGAGTAGATAAGGGCAGACTTTTGCCTGTTGCATACGCTTAGACAGATTCATCTTAGGATAGATTGGATGAATGTCCATTTCATTCATATATCGTCTGGCTTTCCGACGACCGACTCTATATCCTCTGGCTTTTAATTGTGCAGACATCTGTCTTGCACCCCAGGTTGGATTATCCGTATGGAGATGATCAATGATCTCTTTACATGCCAGTTCATCATCAGATACTGGAGATCCTTTGTAATAAATACTTGTACGGTTGATATCAAGTAAGCTGGCGCCAACAGAAGCAGGAAGTTCTTTAGTCGTCAAAAGGTTTCGGACTAAATTTACTCTCGTAGTCAGGTCCGCAAATTTCTTCAGATTTTTTTTTGAGCCAGTCCACCTGCATGGTTAACTGACCAACCTTTTTTGCATACTCAGCTTTTTCCTTGCGTTTTTCGACAAGCTTTTCCTTGAGATTTTCCTCACGTTTGTCGTCAAACACAGCAGAAGCATTGTTCAAGAATTCTCTTTTCCAGTTACGGAGAAGATTTGGTTGAATATTGTTTTCTGTTGCTAAGGTATTGAGATCTTTTTCTCCTTTGAGTAGCTCGATCACAAGGTCTGATTTAAATTTTGCACTAAAATTTCCTCTTTTTCTGGACATGACACTGAATCCTTTCTTATGTATTGATTTAAGTATATCAGATTCATTAAGATCTGTCCGAAAAAGTGTCTTAATTTATGCGACCAGTATATTTCCTGCTGGTGCTGGAAATTCACAAGCCTGCTTGCGAAAACGACGGACCCAGTTATAAAAAGCTCCTGGATTGATGTCATGTTCCAGACACCACTGGTGATCAGAAAGTCCGCTCTGTCTGCATTCCATGATGATTTCATACTGTTCCTGTTCGGTACGTCTTTTTGCTCTCATTGTACTCCTCCATAATTGTAGTAAAGTACTAGCATTTTCATTCATCTAGCAAACGATGGAAGTAAAACACTAGCATCTAGCAATCATTATGACAGGATTTGTGTGCATTGAAAATCCACCCTTAGATAAAGCGCTTACTCACTAACTCGTAAAATTATATCTTTTATTTAGTTTAAATAAATCTATCCTCAACCATCTCCATTCTTTTTCAGCTCTTTTTCTTATATTTGTTTCTTTATCTAATTTATTATATGTCTCATTTAACATCCTCAACATTTTTTTCTTTTCATCTTCTGTATAAATATGTAGCTTTTGTTTTATTTCATATGCCAATTGCATAAATTCTTCAGCAAATAGATCTTTTTCATCATTTGCTAACTGTTTTCTCTCTCGTCTTTCGACTTTTTGTATTATACTTTGTACATTTCTAATATTAACTTTTTCTAAACCTATATTATAAACTTCTTCCGCTTCCTTATATAAAAGTTCTAATATTTTAAACATATTCTTAATAGGTTGTAAAAAATATAAACATTCTTCTTTTATCTCTAAAAAATCTTCTTTACAAAATTCTTTTTCTAAATTACAAAAATAATTTGCTATATTTTCCACATCTTTATTAACTTGATGAATTTTAATTTTATTATCCGCTACTTCATTTATTTTTTTTATTACAACCAACAATTGTGAAATTCTTCTTACATTTTCAAACTCTTTTTGGTTCAAATCTCCATATATAATTTTTAGCAAATCAACTATGCCACATAAATTAATTGAAATAAACTTTTCTTGAATCTCTTCTAAAATTAAATCCATCTGCATCCTATCTTCTTCTATCGTTTTTTCATCAACAAGTCTTTTTATTTTTTTTATCATTTCGTAAAATCTTGTCTGTCTCAAGTTATATTCACTAAAATCAAGAGCTTCAACTATTTTAATTATAACTTCCGATTGATAATCTGCATTAGATAGTTCATTTTCCAACAAAAAATATATAATTTTATCCAGTCTATCAAAATCTATTCTAATCCCCATACATTCATTAAGATATGATAAAATATTTTTCTCTTTTATTCTATCCTTATCAATTTCATCTAATAACTTTTGATGTTCAGATTTATCTATATTACTATCAACCACATACAACCTATAAACTAATATTTCTATTAATTCATTGTACTTTTTAGCTTCTAAATTCAAATCTTCAATAACTAAATTAGCAATAAAACTATTCTTTTCGTCCTTTTTTAAAAGATAAAAATCTTTTGCTTTAATCATCTGCATATATGATTCTTGTAAAAATGTCTTAAAAAAACAAATCTCAATTATATATTTTTCCCATGGTTCTTTAGAATACTCATTATATTGACAATTTTTATTTTGAAACCATAATAAGTCAGCAATAAACAAATTTATTTCTATTTCTTTTAGATATCTTTTAACCTTTCTTGGGTTATGCATTCCACTGTGTAGTTTCTTTTCTATTTCTAATAACCAACTTATTTGTTTATTTCTGTTTTTTATATTATTCACAACACTTTCTAACTTTTGTATATTTTTTCTGACCTTATATGTAACTTTTTCTCCATATTCTAAAATATAATTTTTTATAAGCTTTTCCTTACTTTTTAAATATTCAGTTTTATCAGCAAAAAAGTCTCTGGTAAAATAACTATTTAGATAATTCTCTATCATTTCCGCATATTTTACCTCACATAATTCGATTTGATAATTAATGTATTTTTCAAAAAATTCTCGACTCATATTATGATTAACTAATTGATCATAATCCATCACAAATAATGTTACACAATGATTTAATTGCACACATTCTCTAACTGCTTGAAATAATAATATTTTCATATTCTCATCTATAATTCGATCCATATCATCTACGATAAAATAAATATTTTTTTTCGTAATTTGATGGAACTTTTCTAATTCTTCATTCATTAAGTCTTTCATTTTTGAATAACTTTTTTCTTCATTTTGTCTAAACCCATCTATTATTTTTGCAAATTTATCATATCCCATGTTATTTGCAAATTCAGATATTTTTCTAAAATATTTTTCTATAATTCCATTTTGTAAAACATATATTTTATTATCTCTAAATATGTCCATTAATTGTAATGACATTTCATTCAAGATTTCTTTAACATCATATCCTATCGCACATTCTATATGCACAAATTCTGCACGTTCAATTTTCTTTTCTAATGCATTAACAAAGCTTGTTTTTCCAATTCCCCATTTCCCTGAAATTGCAACTGCAAATGATTCTCTTTCTCCATGGAATTTCTTTAACTCTTCACAAATACTATTTAATTGTCTTTTCCTTGATTCGAATAATTTTTCTACTTTTTCTATTGGATAATCTTCTCTTAATGTATTATCATCTTCAATATTATTTTTTTTATTATCATCAATAATATAACTCAATATTCTTAACAAAATAATACTTAATATAGACACCATTAATTGTAAAACATAAAAACTACCTATTATCATTAACAATGAATATCATACCTTCAATTGCTCCTATATAAATATTCAATGTTCTTTTTATAATTTGTTTATATGTGTTTTTATATTGAACAGCTTCTATTAACTGAATAAATAATATCAAAATGGAACCATAAAAAAATAGCAGTATTGGTACATGGCTTAATTTTAAGTTTGATTCTATTCCTAATATATTTAGTAGCATTCCTCCTAATAAAATGCTCATGATTATAATTATATCTTTAAAAAAAATTTTTCTATTTACAGACTCCCATAAATTCTTATAATTTAATTTTAAAACTATTATTATCAATAAACTTATTATCAAAATTAAACTTGCTGTGCCTAAAATACAATCTTGATATACATAATAATATTCAAATAATTTTAAATGTTCTAAATTTTTTAATATATTTATATTCATTTGCATTTTCTCCAAATTTCTTTCTTAACTAAACTTAGCCAATACAATCAAATTGTATTGGCTAAGTTTTTAAATTTCATCTACTCCCAAAGCATCTCCGCATAAACCCCATCAGCGATCAATTCCTTAAAAGCTTCCTGCACAGTCTCCTTATCTTCCTTATATGTAACTCCAAACCAACGATCCTGTGTCTCCAACACCTTCACGTTCGCTCTTTCTTCTTTCAAAAGCTTGTCCACGATATTCGGTAACAGATATTCGCTCTTTAAATCTCCTTCTTCCACATTCGCAAGGAAATCTTTGAAATCCTCTGCTAAGAAATCCAAAAATTCTGGATATCCTGCCCACATGTTCATGGATACTTTATCTTCTGGACTGATCCATTCCTGTACTTCTTCGCTGTCACATTTGATCTGTCCGTCTTCTCCCATTTCGATTCCTGTTGTCTCATGTATCTGGCTTAATAAACCATTCTCATCAACAACACTGACTCCTCTGGTCACTGTTCCATTGTCGCTTAATGTGTTCTTTAAAATGAATCCGCCCATTCCCATGGTAAATTCTCTTCCAAGGTCTTCTCCAGATACTAAGAAATCATACAGTTTCACAAATGCTTCTTTTCCATAATAATCATCTGCATTGATGATCACAAATGGTTCTTTCACTACATCTTTGCAGCATAAGACTGCTTGACCTGTTCCCCATGGTTTTGTTCTTCCTTCTGGTACTTCAAAACCTTCTGGCAGATCATCAAGCTCCTGAAATACATATTCGACATTGATCTGTTCTTTGATCCTGTTTCCGATGATTTCTTCGAACTCCTTGAAAATGTCTTTGCGGATAATAAAGACTACTTTATTAAATCCTGCTTCTTTTGCATCATGAATGGAATAATCCATGATGATCTCTCCGTTTGGTCCCATCTTGGCTAACTGTTTGATTCCTTCTCCAAATCTAGAGCCAATTCCAGCTGCCATAATAATTAATGTTGTATTCATTCGTATTTTCTCCCCTTTACAATATAAAAGTTCCTTTTTTATAAAAAGCGAACCTATTTTTCAAAATTTTTTCGTATTTTTTATTCAATATAACTATTCACTTTGAGACTGATTTCTTAAGGTCCCTGGGAACTTAAGTTCTTCCAGGTTTAAGTATTCAAAAAAATATTTTAATTTCACAAATCTATATCATTTATTCTTTATTCTTCGTATGATTTTATTCAAAATGTCAAGTCTTAAACCAATTTGGGCTATCTGATAATTGTTTTTTAATAGCCCTATTGCATATAGCTTTTTAGAAAATTCTAATTTTAAATCCATAATGGGGAGGGTATGAACATACTTACATTGATACATAAAGATTGTCCTTTTAATTTCTGAATTTAATCTTATAACTCTTTTCTCATTCAAGTAAAATTGCTCAATTAAGAGATTTATGAACTCTTGCGTGTTTGTAACATCCTCTGAATAAAAATGAACGTATGAGTGCAGCATCAAATCTGTAATATAAAATGACTCAATAGCTCTTAAACTATTCACAGAAGTTTTAGTAATTCCTGTCGGATTACTTCTATATGCATATTGACATTTAGACACCATATAAATAGAGTTCGCTCTCGGAACAACAAGATGAGCTATAATAGAATCTTCATACCAATAATTTTCCGGAAACACTAAATGTTCAAAAAACTTTCTTTTTATTGCCTTTCCCCATGCACAACCATTTAATAACGAAGTGTCATTCTCATCTTTTATTGTTATATTCTTTAATTTTTTTCTATTCTCATTATTAAAAGTATAATACCCAGTTGCTACAATATCTGCATCTTTAGAGAATGCTTTTTTTAAGAGAAAATCAATATAATCACTTGTAACATAATCATCTGAATCAATAAAGATTAGATATTTTCCCCTCGCCTCTCGTATACCTGTATTTCGTGCTCCAGAAAATCCTTTATTACACTGTGTTATTATTCTAAAATTCTTTATTTTAGTGGAATATCGACGCAGTATTTCAGCTGTACTATCTGTTGAACCGTCATCTATTGCAATAATTTCAATATTATATGAAGTTTTTTGTTTCAGTATTGACTCCATACATTCAGCAACATATTTTTCTACATTATAGCAAGGAATAATTACTGTAGCATCATAAATTTCTTCTTGATATTTAAACACATAATCTTTGGAGTAACACTCTGTCACTGGGTTTTTTACATATTTTATCAAGACTTTATCATGTAATCTATCATAAAGATTTCTCATCATTTCTCCTCTCTATGGCTCATTTTATAGAATCACCAATATATTCTATTCAATAATCAAAAGTAAACACTCCTCACACTTTTGAAATTTTTAAACAGTTAAAGATTTATTTTCTTTTTACAAAATCTAAAATTAGCTTTAACGAATTATTTCTAAACAGCACTAGAACAATTCCATATCCAATCACTGATAACATAAAAGAAACAAATATGCTCACATATAGACTTGATATATATATTTTTACTAAGCGGCAAATTACTATTATCAGAAAAGAGCCTAAAAGTGTAGAAATAATATCATTTTTTTGTAAATTACTTTGAAAATACTTTCTTCCATACAGATAACATACAACTGCTGATATTAATTCTGCAAGTGCTGTAGTGAAAGCTGCGGCATTTTGATTAAAATATGGAATTAAAAGCACATTCAATATAATATTAGCTAAAGCTGCGAAAGTTGTAGCTTTCAATACACTCTTATCTTCTTTATTTACAATAAGTACACAAGAAGTATAAAACCAACTAAATATGCTAAATAAAAGTGCTACGCTAAGTATTTGTAATGAAGTTGTTGCTGGTAAAAAGTCTTTTCCTGATAATAGAAACACTATTTTATCACTTAACGCAAATGTCCCAACCATTACAGGAACAGCTAAAGTAATTAACGAATTCAATATAGTAGATGCCGTTTCTGAGTATTCTCTTTTATTTCCAATTCCAATATAAGATGACAATCTAGGAATTGATACAACGATTAAAGCTCCCAACAATGACTTAAGCATCGTGTAAACTTTTGTTGCTACTGAATACAAACCAACATGATAGCTGCCTGATATCAAGCCTAATATTGTAACGTCAGAATTAATATATATCGTCATTGCTATAGAATTGGCAAATAAAATAAGGATTGGAATTAAATGTCTTCTCATTTTGCTATTAAAGCAAAATCTAATATCACAATATTTTTTTCTAGAAAAGATATTTATAAAGTTAGCACCTGATGTTGATATCAAAGTAATAACAGAATATTGAACTAATGAATCCCTATCTTTCACAAATATAAACATCAGTACAACTGATATAAATTGACAAATTATTGTTCTAATTGTAATAAGTCCAAATTCCTCAAAAATATTAAAAATCCATTCACATCCTAAAGTTGTAAAGGAAATTGATATACTTAAAATTACTATTATAGAAATATAATCATGTAACTTATTCAGAAAAATTAAACAAAATAACAAAATAACGTAAGACACTAAAGTTGATATAAAATTAATTGAAAAAACTTCAGAGCAAAAATCAGAAATTTTATTTCTATCATTTCTATATCTAGCACCTTCTCTTATTGCATATGTACTAATTCCTAATCCAGCAAGCAGTGTAAAATAACTTACTATAGATGAACTAAAATTATAAATTCCAATGTTTTCAACTCCTAATACTCTAGATATATATGGAAAAGTTATCAATGGAAATATTATGGAAAATATAGTTTTAATTGCGTTAAGCAATGCATTAATACCAATAAATTTATTTTTCACAATTGTTACCTTTCAATAAAATCCTTTCGTATAATAATTCTATGATTTTGGGGTCTACTTTCTCATCGAATTTTCTTGCAAACATACAATTACTATCTATTAATTCGTTGAAATCTTTTTCTGTCCAAACATAAGGACCACCTCTAGACCAGTCAATTTTCCTCACATTTGCACAATAATTATCATCCATTCTTGAATCATAAAGTTTCGAAAACCATTTATCATTGTTTGCAATAAATGTCTGTATAACTAGTTCATCACAACAATTTGTATTTTTATATACTTTTTCTATATATTTTTTCTTTTTTAATAAATCTCGTACCAACTCATCAGTTATACTAAACCACTGCGATCCATGATAAAAAACTAAATCATTATTCTTCAATCTATTAATATGAAATAATTCTTGCAATCTAATTTGAAAACAATCAATCTTTCTTATTAATCTAAAATCAATAAAACTTAAAGAATTGTAATAATTTGTCGCCCAATAGTATTTAACTCTTCTTTTTATTGAGTATTCATTCTTACTATTCTTACCAGAAAAATGAACGAATTGTTTCCCACTATTCCTTTCAAAAAATCGATGAATTTCAGACTGATCTTTTAATGGTAAATCCATACCAGAAATTAAATGATAATAATCATATTTCCTATTTTCAGTGGCTTGTTTCAATAAAAATAACTCACATTCAATCAAACTATAACTTCCCCAAGCCGACTTGAATATTGATGATTGAATTACTTTTGATTTAGTACAGCAGGAAGCATAATCAAAAAATCTAATAGTATCATCCGCTTTAGCATCAATATGGATATATATATCATTTTCAGAATAATCAAGTAACTTCATTAATTTTTTTATTTGCTCTAAATTTTTATGAGCCATTATTAAATATGCATGCATAAGTATTATCTCCTAGATGCGAACTGAAAAAATCTACTCAATATCGTTTGTCCCAAAAAAGATACCAGTGCGAGTATCCTATACTTGAACCTACAATTTTTATCTTGTACGATCTGAAGTCTATATTTTATAATATACTCCCACAATTCTTCTTTATAACTTTTTTGTTCATAATTATTAGTCTTTTTAGGTAAATGAACAAACATTTCTATAGCCGCTTGAAATAATTTAAAATCCGCTGCTTTTCTGATTGTATAGCAATAGTTTAGTACATACGTATGCACCTCTTTTGCGGCCAATAAAAAATCTTTATTCTTTACTGGATCTAATGTCCCAATAGTACTGTCACGTCTAATCATGTAATAATAAACCGGTTTATTACCATAAACAACTGTATTACACTTAGAAACTATTTTGTATAACACATATAAATCTTCATATTTTTTTCCTTTTGGAAATTCTATACCATCAAATAATTCTCTTTTGTATATTTTTGCTGTTACACTTGTAACAAAATGCTTTTCATATAAAAAATCTTGAATCGCTTCAGTAGAATTGAATGTTAAGATATATTCTCTATCATTTTGTCTGCTTTCTAGAGATGAACCTTCAAGAAATTTTTCCATCTTTCCAACTGCAATATCTGCTTTGTTTGCCTTTAATATATCAAATAAATCCCCTACATAATCCTTAGAAACATAATCATCACTATCTACAAATATGAAATATTTACCTTTTGCTATTTTCATTCCAGCATTTCTAGCATCACTTTGTCCGCCATTTTCTTTATTCAATACAACTATTCTATCATCTATTCTTTTCCATTTTTCACAAATAGAAAAACAATTATCAGGTGAACCATCATTCACTAAAATTATTTCAATATTAGTATATGTTTGATTAACCAATGACTCAATACATTTATCTAGATATTTCTCAGCTTTATAGATCGGGACTATTATCGTTATTAACTGTTTCATAATTTATACCTCCAATCAAAAATAAATAATAAATCCAAGCAAACGCACCTGTTGTAAGTGACGTAGAAGTATTAATATTTAGAAAAATATACAACATAACAAGCATTGAAAATAAATTACGATTGGTAATCTTCCAATACGAAATAGATAATAAAACACTTCCTACAATTGTTGTTTCCAAATAAATTTTAACACTTTCTATTTCCAACATAGATCCAGTAAAATCATAAGTAGAACCTAATCCATATGATTGGAAATGATTATTTAAATAATAGAGCACCATATTGTCTCGTCCCATCCAAAAATCTGCCATATTTAGACCTGTTTTGTTTGAGAACCAAATGCCTAAAGGAGATGTTATCAATTTAATCACAACTAACGGAGATATTGCAAAAACAATTGCACATATTATACAAATTTTTTTATTAACTTTAATCGAGGTTATTTTTTCCCAATTCGGCAAATAAGAAAGTATAAGTATTATTGTAGCAAATAAAATAATTAAACGTTTATTCATCACAAGGATAGATATATAACTAATCCATGCCCACTTTCGATTATTTTTTTTATAATAACAAAAATAACAAAATAATGCCATCATCGGATCAGGAAAATGACTAGTTTCATAATAATCATATGCAAATGATGCTTGCCCACCTAACAGTGAAAAATTTTTAATTGCATTAATTGCCATGGAAATTGAAAAGTTACCTGAAATTTCCATGAAATATGAAACAACATAAATTACTACTGAAAATTTAGCCATCATTGTAATTTCATCTTTATTTAACGCATTTATTGCATAATATGTAAAGACAATAGGTGTAAGAATAAAGCAAAATTCTTTAATCGTTCTAAATGTAAATCGCCCACTCTCAATTATTGAAAACACTGAAATAAAAGCTACAAACAAATAAAAACACATTAAAATCCTAAATTCTTTAGAAAACTTTTTCTTCTTACTTCTGTTAGATGCATAAAAAGCAAATGATGCTCCAATTAAAAAAAAGTATTTCAAAAGATTTAAAACTCCATTTGCATTATCATTTACAAACAACGCATCAACGAAACCTTTCGACATGATTGCACACACAAATAAGGTAATCCCCAATAAAACTTTTCTTCTCATTCTTATAGAATACAATTTCATTTATCTATCTCCAAATACTTATTCAAGTTTGAATGTGAATTATTATCACTGATTTTTTTTGCTGGCACACCTCCAATGGTTATACCGCTTTCATTAAAATTGTTGACAACCACAGCATTTGATCCAATCGCAATATCACTAGCAATATTAACTTTGCCAATAATTCTTGCACCACTTCCTATAAAAATATTATCTCCTAATACTGGAGCATCTGATGCTCCATTTGTTGCTCCAATTGTCACGCTGTCTTGAATTCTACAATTTTTACCAATCTTAGCATTCCCATTAACTATAATTGAACCAAAATGAGCAATAGAAAGTCCTGGTCCAAATACATTTAACGGGATATATGTATTATATTTCAATCTTTTTTTATAATATAAAAATTGCAAAACTTTACTATATAATTTCCCAATAAATGTTTTTTTACAATTTACATAATATTCCGTTTTTCTAAGCAGTATCTCAAATCTCCATATTTCATCATGAACCAACTTAGGAGATTTATAATTTTTTCCTAATGCCAATTTATCTTGTTTTAAATATTTCAAATAATCATTTTTTGAGTTAATCACATCTACTCACCTCTTTCTTTTTTAGTTATATCTATTCTATATATTCTTTTACTTAGTTATAAAAAGTATAATATTTTTATAACAAACTACTTTCTGTCTCAGCATAATACTGTTCCAAGATCTTATGTGCATTCTTTATATTATACATACTTGTACTAATAAATTCTAAATCATTTATCCTATCTGAATCTGTTTTCTTACTCAACACAATATCTGCCCAATCTTCAAGCTTTTTCTCCAATGAAACAAATTCACTATTCTCCGTAAATTTCACTTCCACCGGCACCTTATCAGAAAACACACAAGGCAATCCCGCAAACTGCGCCTCAACTCCAACCACTGGAATTCCCTCAAACAACGAAGGCATCACAAACACATCCATCGCCTGATACAGCTCATTTACATCATCTCTGTTACCTAAAAATTTTACACATTCATCTAATTTCAACTCATGAACCTGTTTTCTAATTTCATTTTCCTTCTCTCCAACACCAATCAATAATAATATTGTATTAGCATCTTTCTTATGAAGCTCATTAAAAATTCTAATCAATAATTCATGATTCTTCTGATAGCTCAATCTTCCAACATGTCCAACAACAAATTCACTTGTCAATCCAAGATCTTTTCGTTTTCTATCTCTTACTTCTTCATTATACAAAAATTTATCTACTTCTATTGCATTGGGTATAAATGTAAATTCTTTTCCCGGAAATAAAAATTCTCCTGCTTCTTGACCACATGCACAATAATAATTAGCTGCCTTTGTAATCTTCTTTCTAAAATACTGTTTTAAAATATACTTAAAGTCCTTATCAATAGATGTATTATGACTATGTGCAATTCTAATTGGAACCCCTGCTTTCTTCGCAGCTAATAAAGGTAAATAACTCATAGAATCAATATGAGAATGAACTATCTGATATTCGGGATGTTCTGCAAAAAACTTTTTCATATATTTGAAATATGCTGGATAATTCTGTGGATATAATCTTGGTGCATAATAAACTTTTCCACCAAGGCTCAAAATCTCGTCATCATAATCACTCTTATCTGGTCTATGTGTCAAGAAATCAAATTGAATCTTTGTTCGATCGATATTTCGATAATAATTCATAAGCATCGTTTCTAATCCAGCTCGATGCATATCATTTACACACTGTAATACTCTAATCATTTTGTTTTCCTTTCACCTTAATAACCTCAAATAGAAGCCACACTACTATTCTCTACTAATTTTCCTTGCAGCTTTTCTTTCCTCTATAAACCTCAACAGTCCTACTCACAACATCTTCCCAATTATACCTACCACAAATATATCCAGACGCTTCACTCTTATACTTCTCCACAAGCTCCACATCATCACAAACCATCTGTAGCTTTTCTTTAAGGTCTTCCACATTAGCCTTCTTAAACAATATCGCCTTATCCTCAACCACATCAGCAATCTCAGCAATATCTGACCCGATCACACAGTTCCCATAACTCATAGCCTCAAGCAGACTAAGTGGCATTCCCTCCAACTTAGAAGGCAATACATAAACATAAGCATTACTATAAAGTTCCTCTAATGTTCTACCAGAAACAAACCCAGTAAAGATAATATTAGGATTATTCCCAGCCAACTTCTTAAGTTTCATCACATAATCATCCGTATCACTAGTATCTCCAGCAATCACTAACTTCTTATCCGTCTTCACATTCTGATAAGCTTCAATCAGATAATGAATACCTTTCTCTTCTGTAAGTCGTGACAACGCACAAATATAATCATCTTTATGCAGACCAAATTTCTTCGTGAGCAGATCAGCTTCCACATTCTCAGGTCTTGATACTCCATTGGGGATGAGAATTGTATCTCGACCATACGTCTGTTTAAAATAATCTTGAACTCCTTTACTCAAAACAATGATTTCATCTGCATATTTCGCAGCCACTTTCTCTCCAAATTTGATATATTTTGAACCAAATCCAGATTTCCATTTATCTCTTGCCCAATCCAATCCATGGATTGTTACGATACAACGTTTTCTGAATAATTTCGGAATCCAAAGAGCTGTGCAAGGTCCTTCTGCATGAAAATGTACAATATCATATCTTCCAAATGCTGCTCTGATAGCAGCAGAAAAGGAGGATGTCATTGCTGCCAGCCCCTTCTTGTTGATCGTCAATACTTTCTTTAATTTTACGCCTTTATATGTACCATTTTTTACGGTATTTACATATTCATTTTCAACTTTATCACCGGAACGATTATAACATGTAACTTGATGTCCTCGTTTTACCATCTTAGGACACATCGTAGTCAGTACAAGTTCAATTCCGCCTCTTCTTGATGGAACAACTTTATGTCCGATCATCGCAATTTTTAATTGTTTCTTCCTTATATAATTACTACTCACCGTACACTTCCCTTCTACTGCGCCCCATCATCACCCTTAAACACAAGCGCCACTGTCTTAAACAATATCTTAATATCCAACCAAAGAGACCAATTCTCAATATACTGAACATCCAATTTCACAATCTCCTCAAAATCAGTAATCGTACTACGACCACTAACCTGCCAGATTCCAGTCAACCCAGGTGTTCTACAAAGCCTCTTCTTATGATAAGCACTATACTGCTCAAATTCATCCACTGTAGGTGGTCTAGTCCCAACCAGACTCATATCCCCCTTCAAAACATTCCAAAACTGAGGCAATTCATCAATACTAGTCTTCCTGATAAATTTCCCAACCTTCGTAATACGAGGATCATCTTTCATCTTAAACATCAGCCCGTCCATCTCATTCTGAGCCATCAATTCCTTCTTACGCTCCTCCGCATCCTGATACATCGATCTGATCTTATAGATCTTAAATATTCTACCATTTCTACCAACTCTCTTCTGAGAAAACAATAATGGTCCCGGAGATTCCAGTTTCACCGCTGGTGCCACAAAGATCAATGCGATTCCAGTGATCAAAAGTCCAACCAGTCCACCAAGGATATCCATCGCTCTCTTAAGAAGTAACATAAATAAAGAAACTTCTCTTCCAGAAAATGATACAACATTATATGGTCCTACAGTTTCTAATGTCTTATTTAGATTCTGATTGATCTGGAATAAAGGAATATTCAGACTTGTATTGATTCCCATATCCTCAAAATTCTGAATTGTCATTGCAACTGGATATTTATATTCTTTTGGAATGTAGATAAACACTTCATCTACAACATTTCTTGCTGCGTATTCAAACATACTTCGATATGTAAATCCAATGACTGGTATCCCACAGACATTTTCTCCTACCATATCTTTATCTATAATGACAATACTCGTGATCCATAAATCCCATGTTTTTTCTTTTATAATATTCGTGATCACTTGCTCTGCTTCACCACTAGTTGTGATCAGCATCATTTTCCTTGCAAATGAATGATTGGATCTTCTTCGCAGCCAGTACTTACGGTACAGACGATGTGCTATGATCATATAAAAGAACTCAAATCCGATCGTAAACATATAAATGAATCTTGAATACTCGGATGCGTCTGCCATCAGCAATGCGATCATTGACATCCCGGCTCCAGTCAGAACTGCTGTCTGAAAATCGCATCGTATTTCGTCTTTAATTTTACGCTTAAAAAAACTGCGATTTGGGTGGAACAGCAAGTAAACAAAAGTCAGAACTGCCATTGCAATGATCCATCGCAAATATGTATCAACTCTCATAAACCCATATGCTGTTTTTAGATTTCCAAATCGCAGATAAACTGCAACAAAATATCCTGCAGTCAATCCCACCATATCAAGTATATAGATCAGGAAATTCTGCATCTGTCTTTTTGATACTCCCATATTCTTCTAATCCCCATAATATAGTTTTTTTATTCTTGTTCATTAATCTTCTTTATATGTTATCATAGATTTCATAGATTTCATAAATTTCAATAAGTTTCCTTGTACTTTTTGTTGTAATAAGTATATTTTTGTCGTTTTTGAACTTTTGTATATTTTAAATTGAACTTTCTTTTCTTTTATGATATAATCGTTTTAATAAATTGAACTTCTTAAATATAAATTGAACTTTTCTTAATAAAGGAGCTGTATTATGAATCAGAAAGAACTATTTGCAGAGCATTTACGTTCTGCTATGGAGCAAAAACAAATGAAACAGGTGGATCTTGTACACGCTGCTGATCAGGCAGGGTTAAAGGTTGGAAAGAGCCATATCAGCCAGTATGTCAGTGGAAAGACTCTTCCTCGTGCGGATATCGCTCATTTTCTTGCAGATACATTGGAAGTTGAGGAGGAATGGCTTCTTGGTGATGCTTCTAAGGAAGATTTCTTTGAACCTGAGATCGATCGTTCTTCTCTGACTGACAATAAGAAGCCTCCTGTTCGTCATTTTAGTAAATCAAGCAAACTTGATAATGTCTTATATGATGTTCGTGGTCCTGTTGTGGATGAAGCGAATCGTATGGAGCGTGATGGAACAAATATCTTAAAATTAAATATTGGAAACCCTGCTCCATTTGGTTTTAGAACGCCGGATGAAGTCATTTATGATATGAGACATCAGTTGACTGACTGCGAAGGATATTCCCCTTCTCAGGGATTGTTCGCTGCGAGAAAGGCGATCATGCAGTATGCACAGCTTAAGCACCTTCCAAATGTTGATATCGACAGCATTTATACTGGAAATGGTGTCAGTGAGCTGATCAATCTGTCCATGTCTGCTTTATTAGATGATGGGGATGAGATCTTGATCCCTTCTCCGGATTATCCTTTGTGGACAGCTTGTGCTACGCTTGCTGGTGGTACGGCGGTTCATTATATCTGTGATGAACAGTCAGACTGGTATCCTGATATGGAGGATATTAAGAAGAAGATCAATCATAGAACGAAAGCGATCGTTTTGATCAATCCGAATAACCCAACTGGGGCTTTGTATCCTAGAGAGGTCTTACAGCAGATCGTTGATATTGCGAGAGAACATCAGCTTATTATCTTCTCTGATGAGATTTATGATCGTCTTGTGATGGATGGAGAGGAACATGTATCCATTGCTTCTCTTGCTCCTGATCTATTTTGTGTGACATTTTCCGGATTGTCTAAATCTCATATGATCGCTGGTTTCCGTATTGGCTGGATGATCTTAAGTGGTAATAAGGCGGTTGCAAAGGATTATATCGAGGGACTTAATATGCTTTCTAATATGAGACTTTGTTCAAATGTGCCTGCGCAGGCGGTTGTCCAGACGGCGCTTGGTGGTCATCAGAGTGTTAATGATTATATTGTTCCTGGTGGACGTATTTATGAGCAGAGGGAATATGTTTATAAGGCACTTTGTGATATTCCTGGTATTTCTGCTGTGAAACCGAAGGCTGCGTTTTATATCTTTCCTAAGATTGATACGAAGAAGTTTAATATCACGAATGATGAGCAGTTTGCTTTGGATCTTTTACGTGAGAAGAAGCTTTTGATCGTGCATGGTAGTGGATTTAACTGGAAGGAGCCGGATCATTTCAGAGTGGTTTATCTGCCTCGTATTGAAGTTTTGGAAGATGCTATGGGGAAACTTGGGGAATTTTTGGAGTATTATAGACAGTAAAGTTTGTTTGCCATAGTCTTTCATATATATCACATATTCAAAAAATAGTTATTGCCGCAAAACACACATTTTATTCAGCATTTTTGACAGGTCGCTGATTCGCTGGCATTCCTGCATAACTCTCTTGGTGCGACCCAAAATGGCCGCACCATCGTTCAGACAATGCCCATGCCAGCTGCGAACCCGTCAAAAATACTGATAAAATGCTAATCGTTTTGCGGCAATAACTATTTTTAAGATATGTGATATATAGCGAAAGGTATTGGAAAGGAAACTGTTGGTTATAAAATACAAGAAACGCTCAAGTTATACATTTATCTAAAATACTACTATTTCCTCATATCCTCTATCAAAAGCCCTATATTACTCCCAATAGAATGTTTTAATCCTTCTATATCTTCGCAGAATTCTTTTTCATTTTTGATTGCTGTATCAATATTCCCTACAAATTCTTCCGCTTTGTAATTGCTTTTCTTATAGCTAGGATAAATTTTATGTAATTCATATTCTGCATATCTTTTTTTAGATGTTACCTTTGGATTTTCTGATAGTTTTTCTTGATCTAAGTCGAAAACTTTTTCTGAATGCATCAGTAGCCAAAATTCAAAACATGGATTGGTTACACAGAAACGAAATCCTTGTTCTTCACATTTTTGTTTTACATATTCATACTGTGATTCTATAAAACTTTCTTTATCTCTGTCTACAATTAAGCAAATTTCATCATAATTTTCTTCATATGTTAAGTCTTCAAACTTGATGATTTCTGGAATATATTGAATAATGTTGTCAATCTTATATTTTTGTCCTAATTCTGTCAAAACTTTATTACAAACAAATTCAGGATCATCAATAATATCTTCTAATGTTTTTTCAAATTCTTCTTCACATATTTGTTTCATTGTTTTCCAGATAGCCCTTTTCAACACTTTACTATTAATTATAATCTGTTTTTCATGAAAATAGTCAATAATTTTATCAAACAGGGTTTTGAAAGATATAGTTCCTGTATCTCTTTCCTTTAAATCTTGAATAACTCTATCCAATATTTTTCGAGGATTACTCCATCCTTCTTCACTAAAACATCTAATAATAGGCACTAGTTCTATTAATGAATTAAGCTCTATTTCTTTTCGCATATCTTCTATTGCATCAAAATATAATACTTCAGTATCTGAGCCTTCATATAGTAAAAAATACTTTTTTATAGCTTGCTTTGATTCTGATGCAACTGAACGTCTACCAAAACCAGAACCTTTTCTTTCTCTCATCCATTACTCATCCCCTTTCACAGGAAATACAGTACTGAATTTTGGAACTCCCCCATACCGTCCATCTAAATAGGCCTTATCTATCTTCTGGTCAAATCTTGTATTATATTCTTCCAAAGAATAAATATCACTTTCTCCTGTAATTCTTTTATTAACAAACCACACTTCGTCTCTTCGAAGAATATCAAAATCTAACAATCTTGATTCATGTGTTGTCACAATTAACTGAATATTCCTTTCTGCTGCCAATTGTAAATATGTTTCTACAAATTTACAAGTTAAACTTGGATGTAAACATCTATCCAGTTCATCAATCACATATGTTTTATTTGCTCCCGAAAGTAATACTTCTATTAAATCTAATATTCTAACCGTACCATCTGATTCTTCTGATAAATTAAACAAAATATTCTCTTCCCCATGCAAGAATTTAATTGTCTTTCCTTCAACTTTTCCGTTACTAGCAATATTTAAAATAAAAAAGTCTTTATTGGATCTCATCACAATTCCAATTTCTTTTAATTTCATACGATTTACTGTTACTTTTTTATTCTCTACATCCTTTAATATTTCTTCTTTAATTCTATTTGGAATCATTCTAAATATTTCTTCTGGATCTACATCTACCATCTGAAATCCTGTGATACCTGTTCCAAATGCTTTAATAATTTTACAAACTTCATCTATTTTTTCCGTTTTTGCCATATATGAATAGTCCGAAATTGGTCGATCTGGATAATTAATATCTAATTTTCGTTCTATCCATATATATACATTTCGAAATACTTTAAGATTATTATATTTTTCATATAGAGTTTTCTTATTTTTATTCATTATTGATAATAATAATACTTCTGAATCCTCTTGAATATCTTCGGCATAATTTTTTAATTTTTCATATGACTTTTTATCTCGTTTTAATTCACTGCTAAACTCGGTTTCACCATTTTCAATATCTCTAGTAAAAATATTTTTTTCACTGCCATCACTTTTAAGTTCAACAAGCCATTCTGAAACAAACTTGCTTTGACTTAAAATCACTTCAAATCCATATGCATAATATTTATCATCTAGCATAATTTCTAATTCAAAATAGCTTTTCTTTTCCTTATTTGCTCTGTCAGTTTTACAATACATGTCAGTGTGCCCTTTAGGAAGTCCATCTACAATTGTTTTTTTCATAAAATTCAATGCTTTTACTAAATTGGATTTTCCAGATGCATTCGCTCCATAAACAGCTGCAAATTTTAACAATTTAATTTTATCATTATCGTATATGTGCTCTCTCTTACTTCTAACTTTTCCAGCTATCATAGAAAATTCTTCTGATTGCCCTGATTCATTTTCAAAAAACGAAAGAAAATTCTTTACATTAAATCTAATTAACATTTTAGCACCTCCTATATTCATAGTTTACGTGATTTCCTCACTTACGTCAATATTTGACAATGTTTATTCGCATATTTTACATGTATTCTATGTGTTTTTTTCACATTTATTCATATTATTTTTTACATTTGATACAAATAAACAAACACCGGCATGGTAATTATAGATAACAACGTAGTCATAACATTAATCGCACTTGCATATTTCGAATCATTCCCATACACCTGACACATCTGTGTAACAGTCGATGCGCATGGTGTGATCGCTGCGAGGTATGTGATGAGAATTATCTTATCTCCTTGTGGATGCCACCCTCTCATTCCTAAGAGATTGATGACTGCTAATGCAATCAATGGTTGAATGATTAGTCTTAGTACTGTTACCAGATAGACTCTCTTGTTTGTAAAGATATCTTTTAGGTTTACTTCAGCGATCAGCATTCCTGTGACGATCATGCTTAATGGTCCGATCATGCCTCCTACAGATGAGAGCGTATTGTTGATGATCTCTGGGAATCTTATTTTTGTGAAGAATAGGATGACTCCTAGGAATACGGAGATCATATTGATGTTTAACAGGATCTTCTTTAGGTTGATCCCTTTTTCCCTGCTGATCATGTTTTTGCCCTGGCTCCAGATGAAGAATAACTGGACGCTCATGAATACACAGCCATATACGACCCATTTACCGCCTAATATATAGGTAACTAATGGGACGATCAGGTTTCCGGAGTTTGAGTAGTAGGCGGATGTGAATTCTACAGAGTCTAGGTGGAACATTTTTTGCATGATGTAGGTTACGAAGAGTAGTAAAAACTGCAGGATAATGGATGCTATGCAGGCTGTGATCAGTCCTTTGGTTACGTTTGGGCTGTAATCTACCTGAAATGCGTTGATGATGACTGCTGGGATGATCAGGTATAGGATGATCTTTGAAAGGACTTTGCTGTCTTCTCCTTTTAATAGTTTTGTTTTTACGATGATGTAGCCCATTAGGATCATTAGGAATAGCTGGGCAATCTGTTTAAATAGTAATATGCTCATTTGCATGGGTTGTGTTCCTTCTTTCTTATGTCTTATCTTTTTGTTTTGTTCTTTATTATATCATTATGAGCCTGTTTCGATTGTATCTTTTTTGGTTCGTTATTTTCTTTTGTTGATAATTTATTTAAAAAGAGTTAGAATTGTATCTGCTAAAAAGAGAGTTGTGTGGGTGCCCAGTCACCTTAAGTTTTCAGTTTCTTGCGAAACTGAAAACTTAAGGTGACTGGGCACAGGAGATAGAAGGGAGTTTTATATGAAGAATTCTTCATATAAGCAGTCCGGTAAGATGGATATGCTTCATGGAAGTTTGTTAGATAAAATTTTATTATTTGCCATGCCGCTTGCTGCTTGTAGTATCTTACAGCAGCTTTTTAATTCGGTTGGTACTGCGGTTGTCGGGCGTTTTGCGAGTAGTGAGGCTTTGGCTGCGGTTGGGAGTAATAGTTCTGTTATTTCTTTGATGGTTACTTTGTTTTCTGGAATTTCACTTGGTTCAAATGTTGTGATTGCAAACTATATTGGACAGTGTGATAAGAAACGTGTTCCTCGTGTAGTACATACAGCGGTTACGCTCGCTTTGTTAAGTGGTGTGTTTTTGCTTGTGCTTGGACAGTTTGTGGCGCATCCGATCCTTGTACTGATGGGTGCTCCGAAGAATATCATTCATCTGGCAACTTTATATCTGAGAATTTATTTTCTTGGAATGCCGTTTTTTATGTTGTATGATTTTGGGGCTTCGATCCTTCGTAGTATCGGGGATACGCGTCGTCCGATGTATGCTTTGATCGTGTCTGGTGTTGTGAATGTTATTTTGAACTTGTTATTTGTTGTAGTATTTCGTATGGGTGTTGCTGGAGCTGGTCTTGCTACGGTTGGTGCGAATGCGGTAAGTGCTGCGCAGATCATTTATTTTCTGATGCACGAGGAGCTTCCGATCCGTCTTTCTTTTCAGTCTTTGATGATCGATCGTGATGCGGTATCTAAGATCTTAAGGATCGGGGTTCCTGCGGGACTTCAGGGAATGGTGTTTTCGCTTGCGAATGTTTGTATCCAGTCTGGGATCAACAGTTTTGGTTCTGCTGGGATTGCTGGGTCTGCGGTAGAGCTTAATTATGAGTATTTTGCTTATTATCTTGTCAATGCATTTGCTCAGACGGTTGTTACGTTTACTGGGCAGAATTATGGAGCGAAGAATGAGGAGCGTTGTAAGAAGATCTTTCGTCTTGGTATGATGTGTAGTGTCATCTCCTGTGGAGTGCTTAGTACGATCTTTGTTGTATTCCGTACGTTCTTTATTGGATTGTTTACGAGTGACCCTGCGGTATATCGTTATGCTGTGATCCGTTTCTTATTTGTTTTGATGTTTGAGTGTTTAACAAGTTCTTATGAGATCAGTGGTGGATGCCTGCGTGGATTTGGGCGGTCTATGACCCCTGCGATCCTTACTGTGTTTGGGTCTTGTGTGTTAAGACTTGTATGGCTTGCTACGGTTTGTCACTGGTTCCATGATTACAGGCTTTTGATGGTGATCTATCCGATTTCCTGGGTGTTGACTGGAAGTATGGTTTTGGTGGCTTATTTTCGGACTCGGAAGAAATTATTTGTTTAAAAAATGGGTGTCCTTGGTTGGGACACCCATTTTTTTATTCATCTTCCTGCAAGGAAAACGCTCTTTCTTCTATATTTTTCTTCTTATCTGCTTCATAATCTTTCAATTCTTTGATCGCTTGTCCCGACATTGCGTACAGGATGAAGATATTGAAGATCGTCATCAGTCCGATTCCGACGTCTCCTAAGTCCCATACGAAGGTATAAGTCTGGATTCCTCCGATAAAGAGCATGACCAGTGCTAATACTTTGTATGCTGTCTGTGATGCCCAGTTATCACCAAATAAGTATGCAACATTGGATCTTGCATAAAACAAGATTCCTAAGAAGGTTGAGAAACTGAACATCCAAAGGATCACGGCGATAAAGATGACTCCAAAACTTCCAAGGTGGTAGTTCATAGCTGTCTGAAGTAGACTCATTCCTGTAAGACCGTCTGTCATACTCTGTGGTGCTAATAGCATCAGCATTGCGGTACAGCTGCAGATGACGATCGTATCGATAAATACTCCTAATGCCTGTACCAGTCCCATCTGTGCAGGGCATTCGCAGTCTGCGGCTGCGGCGGCACATGGGGCAGATCCTGATCCTGCTTCGTTTGAGAATAATCCTCGTTTCACACCATTCATAAGAACAGCTCCAAATCCACCGGCTGCGACTTGTCTTAGTCCAAAGGCTTCTTTGAAGATTCTTGCAAAGACTGCTGGAATACTTGTGATATTCGTTACGATCACAAAGATCGTGATCAGGAAGTATACGACTGCCATGATCGGTACAACGATATCTAATACTTTCACGGTTGCATTCTTTCTTAATACGATCACTGCTGCAATGATCACTAAGATGATCGTTGTGTAGATCGTTGGAATATGAAATGCATTGTTAAATGACTCCGCTACAGAATTGCTGACTACCTGACTGATCCCACACCAGCAGATCAGTCCTGAAATCGCAAACAGGACTGCGATCAGGGTATGTTTTTTCTTCTTGCCTTGTTTTTCTTCCATAAAATGATGGATATAGTACGCCGGACCTCCACGGTAGCCTCCGTAGAGTGGATCTTTTTCTTTGTGAAGCTGGGCTAAAGTTGCTTCGATAAAGGCTGTGGATGAACCAAGTAAGGCTGTAACCCACATCCAGAAGACTGCTCCGGCCCCTCCTGCGGATACGGCTGCTACAACTCCGGTTAAATTTCCCATTCCGACACGGGTTGCAGTTGATACAATCAATGTCTGTAAGGATGAAAGACTGCTTTTTTCGCCTCTATCCTTTTTGTTGCTTGCTGTCAGTACTTTTACCATATCTGGAAATAAGCGGATCGGTAGGAATCTTGTTTTTATTGTAAATACGATTCCTGCTGGAAATAATAACAGGATCAGAAGTGAGATTCCTAAACTTCCCCCACCTGGAAGTGGTATATGAATCCAGTCTCCCCACAGGAATTGATATACAGTTTCAATTAATTTGATGATCATTGATCTATCTTCCTTTCGTGATTGCTTCCAAAAAAGAAAGCATGCAATCTTGTTTTATATGCATGCTTTCTTTTCATTATATAAAATTTTGTTATGAAATTCAAGTAATATCGGGTCTTATCCTATTTTAAATATCTGCTTACCAATGTAAGGATCAAAAAGCATCCTACTTCTAATAACACGATCGTTCCTCCTGGTTTGAGTCCGATATAATAAGATAGTGTTAATCCGATCACCGTTGTGATCAGTGCTGTGATCACGCCGATGATCATAACAGCCTTATAGCTTCTTCCTACCTGCATTCCACATGCGATCGGGATAACGAGCATGGAGGATACGATCAGAGTTCCTACGGTTCTTGATGCGATGGATACGGTAAGGGCGGTTAACAGTGTGAAGATAAAGTTGATCGTCTTTACTGGTACACCACTGATCCTTGCTGCATTTTCATCAAATCCAATGTAAAATAGTTCTTTGTATAAAAGTAATACACAGAGTAATACTAAGGCACTGATCACGCATACGATCAGTAGTTCGTCTTTGCTGATCGAGATGATACTTCCAAAGAGGAAGCTGTTAAAGTTTGTTCCATTTTTTACAAAACCAGATAACACTCCGGCTAATCCGATCCCTGTTGACATGATGATGGAGATTGCCATCTCTGAATATCTTGGAATCTTTCTTCGGATTGCTTCAACTCCTAGTGCTGCGAACAAACAGATCCCCATCGCTCCAAGGATTGGATTGATCCCAAGTAATAATCCGAGGGCTACTCCGGCTAAGGAAGCGTGAGAAAGTGCATCACCGATCATGGACATTCTTTTTAATACGATCGTGATTCCGATCAGTGGAGTGATCACTGCCAGAAGAATTCCTGTGATAAATGCTCGTTGCATAAATCCATATTGAAGCATTTCTATCATTGTTCCTCAATTCTCCCTTCATCCATTCTCAAAATACGATCACATCCTTTACAATCCTGTAATCTTCCATGTGTGATCATAAAAATAGTTGTTTTGTATTTTGTATTAATCTCATATAGCGTGTCATATAACGCTTTCGTTGATGTGGCATCAACTCCTGTTGTTGGTTCATCTAAGATCAGCAGTCTTGGATTTGAGATCATTGCTCTGGCGATCATCACTCGCTGCTGCTGCCCGCCGGATAATTCTCCAATTCTTCGCTTGAGGAATTCATCCATCCCGAATTCTTTTAATGTATCTTTGATCTTCTTTTTATGTTTCCTGTTTGGAAGATGGAATAAACCAAGTTCCTGATATAGTCCAGTTACCATGATTTCTTCAACCGTTGCCGGGAAACTCTGATTTTTGCTGATCCCATTCTGGGCAACGTAACCAATCTGTTTCTTTAATTTGGAATCATTGTCCATAATAATGATCTCTCCCTCATCTGGTTTCAGTTCTCCCAAAATAAGACGCATAAGCGTACTTTTCCCGCTTCCATTCTCTCCGGTTAATACGACATATTCCCCTTCATTGATCGTAAGATTGATCTCATCTAATACTTCTGTATCGCTGTAACCAAACTTTACATGATTTAGTTGTATCATTTTATCTATGCTTGTTTTGCTCATTCACTTAATGCCTCTTTAATCGCAGAGAGATTTTGTTTCATTACAGAAAAATAATCTTGCCCTGCTTTGATTTTCTTATTGCTTAATCCCTCGAGTGGGTTTAGCATCTTTGCGGATGCTCCTGTTTCTTTGGCAATGGTTTTTGCTACTTTCGGGCTTACCAATTCTTCAAAAAAGATCGTTTTGACCTTATGTTTCTTTGCAAATTCAATCACTTCGCTCATTTGTTTTGGATCTGGTTCATCATCTGCTGATAACCCTTCGATCCCCATCTGTTCTAAATCATATGCTTTGCACAGATATCCAAATGCTTCGTGTGCTACGACAAGTTCACGCTTTGAAACTTGTGCTAATTCTTTCTTATATTGTTGATCCAGCTCATCACATCGTGCTGCTTCTTTCTTATAATTGGCTTCGTAATAGTCTTTATTGTCTGGATCTGCTTTGATCAATGCTTTCTTGATCTGATTCATCTCGTATTTTGCATTCTGTGGATCTAACCATACATGTGGATCATTCTCACTTTCGTGCTCGTGATCATGTTCATATGCATCGGTATCTTTCAACAATTTGATTCCTTTGGATGCTTCTACACTTGTTAATTCTTCAGTGTCAAGACTTTCTAATACATCATCCACCCACTGTTCCATTCCGGCTCCATTATATATGAAGACATCGGATTTCTCCAACTCGATCAGATCTTTCGTAGATGGCTCCCAATCGTGGGGTTCTGTACCAGCCGGTACCATATTCGTCACTTCAATTTTATCTTTGCCGATCTTCTTGGCAAAGTCATACATTGTATAGAAACTTGCCATAACTTTTAGTTTTCCATTCTTATTCTTCTTCGTTGTATTGCCTGTGCATCCCATCAGACATAAAGAGAGTGTTGTTATACATACTAATATAGATAGAAGTTTTCTTTTCATTGTTATACTCTTTCTTGGTTTTTATGTTCCCAGGGACCTTAAGTTCTTAAACCTTAAGGTCCCTGGGAGCTACGTACACTTATTTATAACAAACACAAGAAATACTGTCAAGCTTTCTCATTTACCGATTGATAAATAAAAAGGAACAAAATGCATCCTGTTTCCATACTTCTTTGCCGTATACAATCCTGTAACATGCAGTATACATGAGGATTGCGAGTGCTACGTCCACAACGCTGTGTTGTTTTAGAAGCATCGTTGACATGATAATTAATATCGTTAAGATCACTACTGCGATATCTGTTGTTTTCTTAAAATGTTTCCGCTTATTCTGAAGAATTGCCATGCAGCATGTAAGGGAATTGAATACATGAATACTTGGCAGTACATTTGTCGGTGTATCGGTATGATAAATAAACTGCACCGCCTGAATAAAAATGCTGTTTCCGCTAAGTACTGGTCTTAAATCCTGTCCATTTGGAAATACTAAGGAAATAACTAAAAATAAGGTCATTCCTATTCCCAATGTGATCATCAACTGATAGTATTCTTTCCATTTATTTTGATTGAAAAACATAAAATACAGTACAGTTACAGCTACAAATATAAACCATAGCAAATATGGAATAATGAAATATTCACAAAATGGGATTTTCTCATCAAGTACTGTATGTACAATATAATGATGTACATCTCGATTTTCTATATAAGAAAATGTGACCATATAAATTGCAAAAAATGCCGCTATGATGCCTAAATGTCCGTGTTTTATGATCTCATTTAGTTTTGCTTTCATTTTCAAACTCCTTTCTTTTCATATCTAAGAGTTTCTTTTTCTTTTGTATGATCTTATTCTTATCTTGCTTATGAAAGCGCATATACATATAGTACTACCATGATTTTGATGAAATTTCAAACTTTTAGAAAAAATTTTACGAAATTTTCATAATTTTATCACTTAAAATAGTTGTGGCGGGATTTTCTTAACCAGTACCCCGCTTAACACTCCGATCATAACTCCTGCAATTGTTCCTGTCAGAAGTAATACTGGTGCATAGTAATACATCTTTGTGTTCTCCATCAATATGACTGCGATGCTTAACTGTCCAATGTTATGTGCAACGCCTCCTCCGACGCTGATTCCGACTGATGAAAATCCTTTGATCTTCTTTAAGATTCCCATTACGATCAGACTTAGGATTCCTCCTGCCAGACTGTATGCGATCGTCATTGGATTTCCAAATAGGAAGCCTGCCAGTACAACTCGGATCACAGAAATCTCAAGGGTTCTGATCCATGTTGTGAAAAATAGCAGTACCATGATGACTCCATTTGCGAGTCCTAATTTGATTCCTGGTATTCCAACTGGTATTGGGATCAATACTTCTATATAGGATACAACGAGGGCTAATGTTAAGAACATTGCATCCGTTGCTAATCTTTTGGTTGACATATATTTTATTTCTCCTGTTGTTTTCTATCTCATCTGATGTTTATTGT